>FLOH01001277.1_pt1 | contig 40232 bp, 40 predicted proteins | sample 756751 | NCBI WGS metagenome assembly FLOH01 (sample SAMEA4026879, study PRJEB14308) | marine metagenome | biome: coastal water; material: water | depth 74 m
ACTTGTTAATTAAGAATAAATATTCAGAAGATAACAAATATTTAGCAGTAATTACCAAAAATGGACTTTGGATTAAGGATGAAATAGATGGCAAGATAAATATAGTCAATGCAAATAAAGTTGATAATCAATTTTTAATAAACGTCTCAATAACCCAATTTAATAAAGACTTTGAAATTAACAATATAATAAATACTGATAAAGTTGATATCTCATCAAAAAAATGGAAAATATTTAATCCACTAATTGTAACAAACAATCAAAGTGAATCTTTAAATGAAATGGAAATGAATTCTCACTTTGACTTGGAAAAAATAAATAGCCTATTCTCAAACCTTTCTTCACTTACAATAATTGAATTATTCAAGTTGAGAAATGTCTATATTACTTTAAACTACTCTTTGATTGACATTAATTCTCATTTATATAAAATTATCATCTACCCGATATATTTAACTTTAATGACAATACTTGCTGCAGTAATGATGTTCAACATTGGTTATCAAAAAAATTCATTTTTTAAAGTTTCATTGGGAATTTTTTTATCTGTTCTTATATATTATATAAATTATTTTTTAAATATTTTGGGGACAAATGAAAAAATTCCTTTAATCATTTCCATTTTTTTGCCCATGATTATATTATTAATAATCAATTTCATCTCTATAATAAAACTTAATGAAAAATAAATACATAATTATACTATTAACTTTTATATTAAGTTTAGTTTCTTTTACTCTCACGAAAGGTGAAGAATTTAACTTTAATACAACTGAACTCCAAATTACTGAGAATGGTAATATAATTAAAGGTATTAATGGTGGAGAAGTTACTACTCGAAATAATGAAATTATTATTACTGCTAATAATTTTAAATATAACAAATTAACCACTCTCTTAGAGGCAGAGGGCAATGTAAAGGTGATTGATAAAATTAAGGATATTATAATAGAAGCAAATGAAATTTTTTATATTAAGAATGAAGAAAAAATTTTTTCAATAGGGAAAACAAATATTAAAGTTGATAACAAGTATGATATTGATGGTAAAGATTTAACACTACTTAGAAATGAAAATAAATTATCCTCTAACGAAAAAGCTATAATAACTAACAATAATTCAGATTTTTATGAGCTTGAAAAGTTTGAATACTCCATTAATGAAGAAATTCTTAAAGGAGAACAAATTAAAATTACAGAGTATCAAAAAAATAATGAAACTAATCAATACTTTTTTCAAAAAGGATTCTTTAACCTAAAAACAAACAAATTTTTAGGAAAAGATGTTAATGTTATTTTTCAAAAATTGTTGTTTGATGATATTGAAAATGATCCAAGGGGCAGTGGTGTTGCGGGATATGGCGATAAACTTAACACCTATATAGATAATGCAGTTTTTACTTCATGCAAGAAGACCGATAAATGCCCTCCATGGAAAATACGAGCAAAAAATATTCAACACGATAGAGTTAAAAAACAAATTATTTACAAAAATGCTTGGCTTGATATTTATGATTTTCCTGTAGTTTATTTTCCAAAATTTTTTCATCCAGACCCAAGTGTTAAAAGACAGTCTGGTCTAATAAGACCTGAAATTGGAGACCATACGACCTTGGGAGATTCAATTTATCTACCATATTTTATTGTGATTTCTGACGATAAAGACATGACAATAAAACCAAGATTATTTAATAATGATATAACTGTCTTACAAAGTGAATACAGGCAAAAAACTAAAAATTCTGTGAACGTAATAGATGCAAGTATTACAAGCGGTCACAACTCTAGCGAAAATGATGCAGGCGATACCAGATCACATTTTTTTGCTAATTCAAAAATTGATCTTGATTTAAAAACTTTTTTACAGAGTGATTTAGAAATCAACTTTGAAAAAGTTTCTAATGATACATATTTGAAATTGTTTGATTTTATGAGATCTCCTCTTTTAACTGGCAAAGACAACCAAACTTTAGAGTCATCCATTAAATTGGATCTTCAGCATGAAAGCTATGACCTAACAACATCGTTTGAAATGTATGAAACTTTGGACGGCGGCTCTAATTCAGATAGATATTACTATGTCTTACCTTCATTCGGTTTTACAAAAATTTTTGATTTAGAAAATTTTGATGGGACTTTTGACTTTTATTCATCTGGAAACAATAGTTTAAGTCAAACCAATGTTGCATCAACCACAGTCAATAATGATCTAATATATACTGCATACGATAGCTTTTTTAATAATGGAATTAAGAAAAATTTTGAATTTTTATTAAGAAATATTAATGCATTAGGGAAGAATAACACTGATTATAAGAGTAGTCCTCAGTCTGAATTAATCAGCACATATAATTATAATATTTCATTACCACTAAAAAAGCATAACGAAAATTATATTAACAGATTAACACCTAAACTATCTTTTAAAATAACTCCCCATGATATGAAAAATAATAGCACAACTAATAGAAAAATTAATGTTGATAACATTTTCTCTTTAGACAGATTAGCTCTAGGGAATACATTTGAAACAGGTGAATCTTTTACTCTGGGAATAGATTTTACTAAAGATAAAATAAATAATTTGATACTTGATGAGGATAAATTAACAGAAATAGAAAGGTATTTTGATTTTAAGCTTGCTACCGTTTTAAAGTTTAGTGAGGAAAAAAATATACCTACAATTAGTACTTTGAATAAAAAAAATTCTAATATATTTGGACAAACAAATTTTTACCCCAATAAAAACACATCAATAAATTATAATTTTTCATTAACAGATACTTTGGATAGATTTGAAAGCAATTCGTTCGGTTTGGCCTTTGAATTTGATAATTTTTCCACTACTTTTAATTATTTGGAGGAAAGTGGCATTATGGGTAACAGTAATATTGTTTCAAATTCGACAACGTATAATTTCAATGAATACAACTCTCTATCATTTGACACAAGAAGAAATAGAGAAATTAACCTTACAGAATATTACGATTTAGTTTATGAATACAAAAATGACTGTTTGGTTGCAGAGGTGAAATATAGAAAAGATTATTACGACAGTGCGGACATTAAACCTAAAGAGGAATTATTTTTTTCTATAACAATTGTGCCATTTTACACTTACTCTCCTGATAAGATGATCTTAAATAAAGATAGAGTAAATTAATGAAAAACTATTTATTCATAATTTTCTTGTGTTTAATTTTTAATAAAACGCAATCAATAGAAACGAAAATAATTCACAAGATACAAAATGAAATTATAACAAGTATAGACATTAAAAATGAGTTTAAGTACTTAGTGGCGCTTAATAATAATCTTAAAGAATTAGATAAAGAAAGAATACTTAAAATCTCAAATGAATCTATTATTAGAGAAAAAATAAAAAAAATTGAAATATCAAAACACTTTGAAGAGATAAAAATAGATGAGGAGTATAAGGATCTTTTATTAAAAAATATATTTTCAAGTTTAAATTTACAATCTATAGCTGAATTTGAAATTTATTTAAAAGATTATGATTTAACATTAAACGAGGTTAAAATAAAAATTACTATTGATGCTTTATGGAATGAATTAATTATTGCAAAATATTCCTCACAAATAACAATCAATGAACAGCAAATAAAAGATAAGATTTCAAAAAACAATACTATTCAATCAAAAGAATACGAATTATCAGAAATTATTTTTGAAATAGAGAATAAAGAAGAATTACAAAAAAAATATGAGGAAATAGTTAAAAGTATAAATCAAATTGGATTTGAAAATAGCGCATCAATTTACAGTGTATCTGAATCTGCTAAAATAGGAGGAAATATTGGGTGGATTAGTGAAAATTCACTAAATAGCAAAATTAAGGAAAATATTATTAATTTAAAAATAGGAGAAGCTTCGAAGCCAATAATCTTATCTACTGGCGTCTTATTGCTAAAGGTAGTTAATATTAAGAACTCTGAAATTCACATCGATCAAGAAGCTCAATTTAAAAGAGCAATCAACTATGAGCGTAATAGACAGTTAAATCAATATTCTAAAATCTATTATAATAAAATTAAAAAAAATTTAGAATTTGATGGGTAGTAATCCAATAATTATTGTAAGTGGCGAACCAAATAGTGTTTTTTTGGAAATTTTTTTTAAAAGTTTAAAGTCGAATAAATATAAAAGTCCATTAATAATTATTTGCTCAAAAAGGTTGTTACAAGAACAGATGAAAAAGTTAAGGTTTAATTTTAAGATTAACGTTATCAATAAAACCTTTTCTGAATTTAACAAATTAAACAATAAACAAATTAACTTAATTAATATTGACTATAAATTCATAAATTGTTTTGAAAAAATATCTAATAAATCTAATAATTACATTAATAAATCATTTGATGTTGCTTTGGAAATTATCAACCGTAATAAACTTACCAAATTTATAAACGGACCAATCTCTAAAAAACATTTTTTAAAAGGTAAAACCTTGGGTATCACAGAGTATTTGGCTAAAAAAACAAAAAAACAAAACAAAGAGGTGGTAATGCTTATATTTAATAAGAAGTTATCTGTGAGCCCACTAACAACACATCTTGCCCTTAAAAATGTTCATAAAAATCTTTCAGAAAAAAAAATATATACACATGTAAAACTCATTACCAATTTTTATAAAATAAATTTTAATAAAAAACCTAAAATAGCTATTACTGGCTTAAATCCTCATTGTGAAAGTAATTTTAAAGATTCCGAAGAAGAAAAGATAATAATTCCTGCAATTAAAAAATTAAAATTAAAAAACTTCCTAGTTGATGGTCCATTTCCTGCAGATACTATCTTTACCAAGGGGCATTTAAAAAATTATGATGTAATAATTGGAATGTATCATGACCAAGTACTGACCCCTATGAAAGCTTTGTTTAATTTTGATGCGATTAATATTACTTTAGGATTACCTTTTGTGCGTATTTCTCCCGATCATGGTCCAAATTCATCTATGTTGGGTAAGAACTTATCGAGCCATGAAAGTTTAACACAGGCTTTAAAATTTTTAGATAATTAAGTGAACTTCGTAGCTAAAAAAAGCCTTGGTCAAAATTTTTTAATTGATAGAGAAGTTCTTGAGCAAATTGTTGCCACAACAGATATTGCTAATAAAGAAATTTTAGAAATTGGCCCAGGCAGTGGAAATTTAACAAGTTATATTTTAAAAAAAAAACCAAAAAAGCTTATTGTTATTGAAAAAGATGACGAGTTAGCTTTATTATTAAAAGAAAAGTTTACTAATCAGATAGAAATTATTAATGATGATGTTTTAAAAATTGCTGAAGATAAAATCTCAGATCAAAGACTAGTTGTATTTGGTAACTTACCCTACAATATTTCAACCGAAATACTATCTAAATGGATTGTAAATATAGGCAAAATATTTTGGTTTGAAAGTTTAGTTTTAATGTTTCAGAAAGAGGTTGCTGAAAGAATTGTTGCAGAATCTAATAACTCAAAATATGGCCGTCTTTCAATTTTAACAAATTGGAAATTAAATGTTAAAAAAATAATAGATATAAAGCCTCAAAGTTTTTCACCACAACCAAAAATAGATAGTTCATTACTCTTATTTACCCCCAAGGAAAAAATTTTTGAATTAAAAAGTGCTAAAAACCTTGAAATGATTACTAGAGTTTTTTTTAGCCAAAGAAGAAAAATGTTAAAAAAACCTTTTAATCAAATATTTACAAATGCTAAAGAGGTGGCTGAAAAATTTAATATCGATCTTAATCTTAGACCTCAAAACCTTGAGCCTGAAATGTATTTTAAGCTTACAAAAGAGTATGAAAATTTAAGAAGTTAATTTGTCTACGTGCTTTCTTATATATTCTTTATCATAATCTTTTGAGCCATTTTCAATTTCGGCATCAATTAAATTGCTAATTTTAGAATAACACTCTTCAAGGTTGTCATTTATAATTACATAGTCGTAATTAATCCAGTGAAGCACATCTCTGCTAAATTCTTTCATTCTTTCATCTACTATCAATTTATCCTTCATATCCCTATTGGATAGTCGTTCAAATAAAACTTCTTTACTTGGTGGTAAAATAAAAAAAGTAATTAATTTGTAATTTAATTTTTTATTCTTAATTTGATCAGCACCTTGCCAGTCAATGTCAAATATCACATTCTCACTTTTTTCTAATTTTTCAATGACGGGTGTTCTTGTAGTTCCATAAAGATGACTGAATACTTTTGCATATTCCAAGAACTCTTCATTTTTTACTAAGTTCTCAAACTTTTCTTGATTTACAAAGTAATAATCTTTATCTACGATTTCGTTTAGTCTTGGTCTTCTTGTCGTGTGAGATACGGATATATGGAAGTCTTTATTTTCTGATAGAAGTTTTACTAGTGTGGTTTTACCTGCCCCAGATGGGGATGATAAAATTACCATTATCCCATCTTTTTTTTTGGACATTTAAATTTCTAGTTAGCTTTGCCTTCAATAAATTTAACGGCATCACCTACAGTAAGAATTTTTTCAGCTTCACTATCTGAAATTTCTGAACCAAATTCCTCTTCGAAAGCCATTACTAATTCAACTGTGTCTAAGCTATCTGCACCAAGATCATCTATAAAACTTGAATCATCGTGAACTTTAGCTTCATCTATACCCAGATGGTCTGCTACAATTTTTTTAACTTTGCTTGAAATATCTTCTGACATAATCATCCTTATTGTTATATTTCGTTATTAGTTTAAAAAATAATTTTGTCAACCCAAATACATGCCTCCATTAACATGTATAGTTTCTCCGTTTATATAATCAGATTGGTCTGAACTTAAGAATGTAACTGCATTTGCAATATCTTCTGGTTTGCCTAGCTTATTAGATGGAATTTTAGCAATTATAGCTTCTTTGTGCTTTTCATCTATTTGATCTGTCATTGCGGTACTTATAAATCCAGGTGATATACAATTTACATTAATATTTTTTTTAGCATATTCAATTGCTAAGCTTTTAGACATTGCAACAATTCCAGCTTTGGATGCTGTATAGTTTGCTTGGCCTACATTTCCAGTATGACCTACGACAGAAGTAATGTTCACAATTTTTCCTGATTTATTTTTAAGCATTTTTTTTATAGAATATTTACACATTAAAAAAGTAGAGGTTAAATTTATATCTATTACTTTAGTCCACTCTTCTAAACTCATTCTGATTGTTAGATTGTCTTTTGTGATCCCAGCGTTATTAATCATACCACCAAGTGAACCACCTAATTTTTCTGTAGCTTCATTGATAAATTCCTCAATTTTTTCATGTTGAGAAATGTCAAACTTAAGAATTTTAATATTTTTAAACTTTGTTTTTAATTCTTCTAATTTTTCAAGTCTTGTTCCAGTGGCCAAAACATTGGCACCCTGTTCGTATAATTTTTCAACTATAGAATTACCAATTCCTCCTGAGGCACCTGTGACTATAATATTTTTATCTTTTAAACTACTCATTTATATTAATTAACTTTATATCTTCCTCTGTATTTATTGCACTAACTTTAACATTTTTATCAATTCTCTTTACTAGGCCTGATAAAACTTTACCCGGTCCTATTTCTATAAATTGATTAACACCTTTTTCAATCATTCGCGTAACACTTTCTCGCCATCGAACTCTACTTTCGATTTGTTTAACTAATAAGTCTTTTAATTCATTTGTATTGGATATTTCTTTTCCGGTTACATTAGAAATTAAAATATTTGAAGGTTCTTTAAAGTTTAGTTTTTCTATCTCTTCATTCATTATATGGGTTGCTTTACTCATTAATTTACAATGAAATGGTGCGCTAACTGGTAGTTTAATATTTTTAATATTTTCAGCTTTTAAATCAACCATCATTTTTTCTAAATCACTTATTTTGCCACTTAGTACTATCTGTCCCAAAGAATTATCATTTGCAATGTAGCATTCGTATTTGTTTTTATTTTCATTGATAATGTTTTCTATTGTTTCAATTTTAGAACCTAAAACAGCTACCATTCCACCCACTCCTTTTGATACTGAGCTCTGCATAGCCTTCCCTCTAATTTTTAATATTTTTAGAGTATCAGAAAATGACAATGCTCCGGCTGAAGTTAAAGCTGAATACTCTCCCAACGAGTGTCCTGCAAAAAAATTTGCTCTATTTAGGTCGATTTTAAACTCTTCTTTAATAAGTTTAAATATTGAATGGCTAATTAAAAATATTGCTGGCTGAGTATTCTCTGTTAGGTCCAATTCTTCTTTTGGACCACTTAGAACAAGTTTTGACAAGGAAAATCCTAGAGTATCATCAGCCTCTTTAAATAAATCTTGAATTAGACTATACTTATCATGTAAGTCTTTGCCCATTCCTACTAATTGGGAGCCTTGGCCTGGAAAAATAACAGAAAACATTTAAATATCTAAAGTTTATTATGGTTTTAAGTGTTGTAATTCAATTATTATAATAGTATATCCTCACTTTTTATTAAAGAACAATTATGAATTTATACGAACACACTATAGTAGCAAGACAAGATACTAGCCCTGCTCAGGTTAAATCTTTAGCTGAAAAATACACTAAAATTGTAGAGAAGAATGATGGTGAGATAGTGCAAACTGAAGATTGGGGTTTGTTAAACTTAGCTTATACTATCAAAAAAAATAAAAAAGGTATCTATATGCACTTTAAAATCAAAGGTGCTGGAAAAATTATTGAAGAACTAGAGAAAAATGAAGCAATAGATAAAAATCTTCTAAGATACATGACAGTTAGAGTTAAAAAGTTTGATTTAGAAGCAAAATATTTTTCAAGGAAAGACGAATACGAAAAAAAAGAATACAAAAAAGATTATAATAGAGATTAATTATGCCATCAAAAAAAAGAGCGGGAAATAAAAAAAAAAGTAGTCAAAGTAATTTTGCAAAATTAAGTATTTTTCAACCTAATAAATACAAGTTTAAAAAATCATGCCCGCTATCAGTAAAAGGTGCGCCAGAAGTTGACTATAAAAATATTAGATTATTAAAAAAATATATGTCGGAAAATGGTAAAATCTTACCATCAAGAATTACAAATGTTTCGCAAAAAAAACAACGAGAGCTTTCTCTGTCTATTAAGAGAGCTAGAAATTTAGCATTAATTTAGATGAAAGTTATACTCTTAGAAAACCTGAGAAGAATTGGATCTATTGGTGAAATCATAGATGTAAAAAGAGGCTTTGCCAGAAACTTTTTAATTTCAAATAAAAAGGCCCTTTATGCTTCTAAAGAAAATATTGCTGAAGTTGAGAAAATAAAATCTGAACTAGGTAAAAAAGATTCGGAAAAAAAAAAAGAAGCTCAAAAAATTTCAGAACAAATTAATGGTAAAGAATACGAAATTAAAAAACTAAGCACAGAAAACAAAGAACTTTATGGCTCTGTTAAGCCAACCGAAATTTCAAAATTATTACTAGAAAGTGATAAATTAGATATCAAACCTTCTATGATACAACCAATAACTGAAATTAAATCAATTGGTAAATTTAAAGTAAAAATTATCTTACACTCTGAAATAGACTCTGAAATTACTATTAATGTAATTACATCAGAAAATATTCAATAATTATACAATTTTTTCCCCAACACATAATTGTTATTTTTTTAAATCTTTTTTCAGATAAGATTTATTCATGGAAAATAATCTAAGCTTAGTTAAAGAGACCTTTAAAGAGTTACCCAATAACGTTGAAGCTGAACAGTCTGTTATAGGATCTATTTTAGTTTCTAACGAAATATTTGATGAAATCAATACTGTTGTCTCAAGTATTAATTTTTATGATCCGATGCACCAAAAAATATTTTCTGCAATAGAAAGTCTAATTTATAAAGGGATGCTTGCAAATCCTATTACATTAAAGAATTATTTTGAAAATGAAAAAGATGAACTAAATGTGCCTGAATATTTAGTTAAAGTTACTAAATTCTCCACATCTTCTAGACAAGCAATTGAATATTCTAGAATTATTTACGATATGTTTGTTCGAAGAGAGTTAATTAAAATATCTGAAAACACAATTGATGCTGCTAAAATAAATGACCTAAATACTAACGGTCAAAACATAATTGAAAATTCTGAGAGATTATTATTTGATCTTGCTGAAAAAGGTTCTTTTAACTCTTCATTAATTAAATTTGATGAAGCAATGAAACAGACAATTGAGATGGCATCTGCTGCCTACCGAAACGAAGAGGGAATTGTGGGTGTGCCAACTGGTTTAAGAGATTTAGATGATAGATTGGGTGGATTGCATAATTCTGATTTAATTATTATAGCTGGAAGACCTTCAATGGGTAAAACGGCTTTAGCAACCAATATAGCTTTTAATGCAGCACAAAAATTACAAGAAAGTGGAAAAAAATCTTCTGTAGCATTTTTTTCACTAGAGATGTCATCAGAACAACTATCAACAAGAATTTTAGCCGAACAATCTAGAATTAAATCAAATGACATTAGAAGAGGAAGAATTTCTGATGAACAATTTGATAAGTTTATTGAAACTTCAAAAAATATATCTGAGCTACCTCTTTATATAGATGAAACGCCTGCCATTAGTATTGCCGCAATGAGTAACAGGGCAAGACGTATTAAAAGATTATTTGGCTTAGACTTAATTGTAGTTGATTACATCCAATTAATGAGGGGATCTTCTGGAAATAGAGACGGTAGAGTTCAGGAAATATCTGAAATCACTCAAGGACTTAAAGCTATGGCTAAAGAGCTTAAGCTTCCTGTTATTGCACTCTCTCAACTATCAAGAGCCGTTGAACAAAGAGATGATCACAAGCCGCAATTATCAGATTTAAGAGAGTCTGGATCAATTGAGCAAGATGCTGATGTTGTAATGTTTGTCTACAGAGAAGCGTATTACTTGGAGAGAAAAGAGCCAAGGCCTGCAACTGTGGAGCATGCAGAATGGCAAGCTAAAATGAATGAGGTATCTAATTTAGCAGAACTTATTATTGGAAAACAAAGACACGGCCCAACAGGTAATATCATGTTAGAATTTGAAGCAATGTTTACTAAATTTAAAGATACTCAAATTAACTAATATCAAATATATTAGTATTAAATGCTATCTCATTTATACCAAAATACTGTTTTAAAGAATCCTAAGTCAATTTTTGTATTACTTTTAATTGCTCTATTAAGTTTTGGTTATTTCTCAAAAGATTTTAGGCTAGACGCCTCCTCTGAAACACTTTTAATTGAAGGGGATCCTGATCTTGAATATTTAAAAGAAATCACCGAAAGATATGGTTCTAAAGAATTTTTAGTTTTAACCTACTCTCCTAATGAAGGAATGGTAACTGAATCTTCTATTAATAATCTTTTAAGTTTAAAATACAAAATTCAAAGTTTAGAGTGGGTACATAGCGTTGTAACATTGCTAGATATTCCTCTACTAAATAACTCTGAGGCCCCTCTCCAGGAAAGGTTAGAAAGCTTTAAAACATTAAAAGATGAAGATGTTGATACAGAAAGAGGATTTAAGGAAATACTTAACAGTCCTGTCTTTAGAAATTTTGTCATCAGCGAAGATGGGAAAACAAGTGGAATAATTGTCTATATAAAAAAAGATGACTTAAAAAATTTGGAAAGCAAAACTGAAAAAGAAATAGAGATATATAAAGATACTTTAAAGAAGAACAATCATGAAAATATTACTCAAATAAGAGAGATAATTAAAAGCTATGAAGATGTGGGGAAAATCTACTTGGGAGGTATACCGATGATTGCGGATGACATGATGTCATTCATTAAGAGCGATATAATTGTTTTTGGTTTAGGTGTGCTTTTATTTATTATAGCCACTCTTTGGTTTGTTTTTAGAAAATTAATTTGGATTATTGTTCCAATTAGCAGTTATTTTTTTTCTGTATTAATTATGACTGGATTGCTTGGTTTACTAGGTTGGAAGGTAACTGTTATTTCATCAAACTTTATCGCTCTGATGTTAATTTTAACTATGGCAATGAATATTCATATGAGTACTCGTTTTTTACAATTAAAAAATGACTTTCCTAATTTGGATAACTTTAAAATTATCTCAATGACAACCTATAAAATGTTTTTGCCCATCATCTATACGGTTTTAACAACTGTGTGTGCTTTTCTCTCATTAATATTTAGTGGAATAAAACCTATTATAGATTTTGGGTGGATGATGACCTTTGGTTTGATCACATCATTTATCATAACATTTACTTTACTTCCTACGTTGCTTAGTTTTATGTCTAATAATAATATTAGTATTAAAGAAAATGAAAATTCAAAGATTACTTCTTTTTTTGGAAAAATATCTATTAACAATAAAAGTATTATATTTATAATAACTGGTTTTGTTATAATTTTAAGTGTTATGGGAATAAGCCGTCTTGAAGTTGAAAATAGTTTTATAAACTATTTTAATAAAAATACTGAAATTTACAAAGGCATGAAACTTATTGATGAAAAACTAGGTGGCACAACTCCACTAGAGGTAATTTTAAAATTTCCAGAAAAAATCACAGTAAAATCAAGCGCAGATAGTGAATTTGAGAATTGGGATAGTGAGGAAAGCCAAGATGATGAAAAATATTGGTTTACTAAAGACAAAATTGACAAAATCCAATCTGTTCATAACTATTTAGATAGCTTACCTGCTATTGGCAAAGTTCTATCATTTAGCTCAATTATAGAAGTTGCTACTCAATTGAATAATTATAAACCTTTAGGAACGTTAGAAATGGGCGTTCTTTATTCTAAGATCCCCGAGAGTATTAAAAAAGACATTATAGACCCTTATATTTCAATTAAGGATAACGAAGCAAGAATAAGTTTAAGAATTATTGATTCACAAGATGGGTTAAGAAGAAATGACCTGATAAATAAAATCAATTATGATTTAGAGAATGAACTAAAACTAAGTAAAGAAGAATTTAAACTTGGTGGTGTTTTAATTTTATTTAATAACTTACTTCAAAGTCTTTTTAAATCTCAAATACTTACATTAGGATTAGTAATGGCTGGAATTTTTGCAATGTTTTTAATTTTATTTAGAAACGTTAAATTGTCATTAATTGGGGTCGTGCCAAATTTTATTGCTGCCTTTTTTATTTTAGGAATTATAGGACTGCTTGGAATACCTCTTGATATGATGACCATTACAATTGCTGCAATTACCATAGGTATTGCTGTTGATAATAGCATTCATTATATCTACAGGTTTAAAGAAGAGTTTTTAAAGACTAAAGATTATAACAAAACTCTTAAAACTTGCCACTCTACAGTTGGAGTTGCAATACTAAATACCTCAATCACAATAGTATTTGGTTTTTCAATTCTAGTTTTTTCTAAATTTATACCAACAATTTATTTTGGTGTATTTACTGGTATTGCAATGTTGCTTGCAATGATTTCTGTTTTAACTCTTCTGCCTTCCCTTATTTTAATAAGTAAACCTTTCGGAAAATAAAATTAATATGCTGGATGCTTTAAAAGACTTTTATGAAGCAATCTCTTTAATAGATCTCCTATATTTAATTATTACAATTATGTCTGTAATTAAGTGCTATAGCAAAGGGTTCGTTTTAAGTTTGCTCTCTGCCTCAAAATGGCTTTTGGCTTATGTAGTAACATTAATTTTGTTTCCAAGAATTAAACCTTATTTTAAGAATATAATTGACAGTGAATACGTACTTGATGTTACGTTAGGTGTGGCCATTTTTGTTTTGGTTATTTTTATTATCCTAATCACTAACAAAGCAATTAGTAAAACTGTTAAGTTTGTTGGTTTAGGTAGACTCGATTCACTTTTTGGTTTATTTTTTGGTTTTATCCGTAGCTACATAATCTGTGTTTGTTTATTTTCTGCAATAAATATTGTTTATAATTATAACAAATGGCCAATTAATATTGATAAATCATACACCTTTCCATACATTGAAAAAGGTAGTAATTATCTAGTAAAAGAATTTCCAAATGAAAAAAGCTATCAAAATTCTAAAGAAAAAATTGAAGATCTATAATCCTAAATTAAAAGAAGAGTGTGGTGTTTTTGGTTTAAGTAATAATGAAGACTCTGCGGCACTTACAGCTCTAGGTCTTCATGCATTGCAACATAGAGGTCAAGAAGGTTGTGGAATTGTCACTTTTGATGGTGAAAAATATCATTCTGAAAAAAGATTTGGTTTAGTTGGGGATAATTTTAATAAAGAAAAAGTATTAAATAGCCTTCCCGGAAATTATGCTATTGGTCATAATAGATACAGTACAACTGGCGAGAACACACTAAGAAATATACAACCTTTTTTTGCAGACACTAATGCAGGTGGGATAGGTGTTTCGCACAATGGAAATTTAACAAACTCAATCACATTAAGAAATAAATTGGTTCAAGATGGTTCCATTTTTCATACAACATCAGATACCGAAACAATTGTTCAGCTAATTGCTAAATCAAAACGAAACAAGACTATAGATAAAATTATTGACGCAATTTTTCAAATACAAGGAGGCTACGCTCTTGTCATGCTAACACAAAATACTCTAATAGGTGTTAGGGATCCCTATGGGATAAGACCGTTAGTGATTGGAAAAATTAAAGATAGTTTTGTGTTTGCTTCTGAGACATGTGCCTTAGACATTATTGGTGCAAAATATATTCGAGACGTTGAAAATGGTGAGGTTGTTTGCATAGAAAATAATGAATTAAAAAGTATTAAACCCTTCCCTCCTAGAAAAGTTCGTCCTTGTGTTTTTGAATACATCTACTTTGCAAGACCAGATAGTATGCTTAACGGTAACTCTGCTTATGAATATAGAAAAAAATTTGGGATTGAATTAGCAAAAGAAAATAAAATCGACGCTGATATAGTAGTACCTGTTCCTGACTCTGGAAATTCAGCTGCTCTTGGATTTGCTCAACATTTAGGAATGAATTTTGAATTAGGTTTAATTAGAAATCACTATGTTGGCCGAACCTTTATTGAGCCTAGTCAAAAAATTAGAAGTCTTGGAGTAAAATTAAAATTAAATGCAAATCAGTCTACTATTAAAAATAAAAGAATTATTTTAATAGACGACTCGTTGGTTAGAGGAACCACTTCTCATAAAATTGTTAAAATGTTGTATAATGCAGGAGCTAAAGAAGTACACGTTAAAATAGCTTGCCCAGAAATACGATATCCAGATTTTTATGGAGTGGATACTCCCACTAAAAAAGAACTGCTTGCAGCAAATAAAACTAATGACGAAATTTGTGAATACATTGGGGCAAAATCGTTAGACTTTCTATCTCTAGAGGGTTTGTATAGAGCGATGGGCTTTGAAAAAAGAGACGAAACATATCCACAATTAACTGATCATTATTTTACAGGTGAATATCCAGTTAAACCAATAGATATGCTAGGAGATGATAAGGTTACTCAATTATCTCTTTTGAGTACCGCATCAAATAATTAAAATGACGACTGTAAATTTTACTGAAATGAAGAATGGCTCTAAAGAAGACTATCTTTTATTAGATGAATACGAACAAAAATATATTGACGGTACGGCAGATAGAATATTAAAATTTCTCGGTGGTTTAAACTCCACATTAGAAGGGTATAAAATAACAAGACTTGAACATTCTCTTCAAGCAGCCACAAGAGCTTTAAATGATAGGGCTAGCGAAGAAATGGTTGTAGCAACCTTGCTACATGATATTGGTGATGAATTAGCTCCTCTAAATCATTCAGAGTACGCTGCTGCAGTGTTAAAGCCCTTTGTAAGTGATAAAACACATTGGATAATAGAAAAACATGGAGAATTTCAAATGTATTATTTTGCTCATCATCTGGGTGGCAATCGTAATCAAAGGGACAAATATAAGGATCACAAATATTACGCTGATGCTATAAATTTTTGTGAAAATTGGGATCAAGCATCATTTGACCCTAAGTATAAAAGTTTAATCCTTAAAGACTTTGAGCCTATGGTAAGAAGAGTTTTTTCAAGAAAACCTTACACTTCATAATGCTAAATATTTAATAACTTTAAAATATAATTTAAATCCTTATATATAAAATAATGATTACGCATAAAGAACATATTATTAAATATTTCCAGACTGGAATTAAGGATACTAAAAGCTTTAAAATTGGTATCGAGCATGAAAAATTTTTATTTAATCAAAAAACCAACGAACGAGTTGATTACCCCACTATCCTTAAAATGTTCACTGCTTTAAGTGAATTTGGTTGGAAGCCTATAATGGAAAAACAAAATATTATTGGCTTACAAAAACAAGGAAAAAGTATTACTCTTGAGCCAGGAAATCAAATTGAACTATCTGGTGATAAACTAAATAATATTCACGAGGCTTGCACAGAATCTCATGATTATTTATTTGAATTACAGCAAGTAACAAAAAAATTTGACATAAAAATTGTTAGTTCTGGTTTTGATCCCATATCGACTCTAAATGAGGTGCCGAATAATCCAAAACAAAGATATCAAGTAATGACTAATGATATGCCTAATGGTGGACCTTTAAGTTTGGATATGATGTATAGAACCTGCGGAACTCAAATAAACCTCGATTACAATTCAGAAGAGGATTTTATTAAAAAATTTAAAGTTATAAATTCTATAGTACCCATATCAATTGCTCTTTTTGCGAACTCTTCCATTGTTGAAAAAAAAAATAGTGGCTACATGTCTTATAGATCTAAAGTTTGGCAAGAAACATCAAGAGGTGGATTACCTGAGGTTTTTTTTGACAACATGGACTTTGAAAAATACACTGACTTTGCAATAAATTTTCCTCTTTTGTTTATTCAAGACAATAAAGAATATTTATCTGGTAATAATTATTCTTTCTTAGACTTTATGAATGGAAAGATTAAGGAGATTAATAATAGACTACCTTCTGAAGATGATTTAACAACTCACCTAAGCACAATCTTTACAGAAAATAGACTAAAGAAATATATTGAACTAAGATCAATGGATACTTGCGGATGGGATTGCTTATGTGCTGGTCCTGCTTTTAATACTGGTATTTTATATGGTAATTTAGATGAAGCTTATGAATTAATTTCCAAATGGGACAAAAGTAAAATTATCAATGCTTACCTTGAGGCTCCAAAAAAAGGTTTCAATACAGAATTAATGGGTAAGGATTTGCTTTATTGGTCATCTCTACTTCTTGGCATATCTAAAAAAGGTCTTCAAAAACGTGATATCCTGAACAAATCGAATGAAAATGAAGGAAAATTTTTGAACCATCTAGATAAACTAATTGATAATAAGACAACGAACGCAGATCATATGATAAATAAATTTTCTAAAAATGAAAATTTAAACGATTTATATGACAATTAAGATAGTTGGAATTCAAGGTAATCACCCTTCATCACTCAACCCGAAAAGTGACACCAGTATATTTCTTGCCATAGAAGCTCAAAATAATAAATATAAAATTTTTTACTATGAGCCTAAAGATCTATCAATAATTAACGATAAAGTGATAGCTAAAGGCTACTATATCGAATTTAATTATAATAATAAAAAGTTCTTTAAAATTAAAAATAAACAAACATTAGATTTATCTAAATGTAAGTATCTATTAATACGTCAAAACCCACCATTCAATTTAGAATATATTTCAACTACCTACATCTTGGATAAAATTAAAGATAAGGTTAAGATTGTTAACAACCCAACATCTATCAGAAATATTTCAGAAAAATTATATTCATCAATATTTCAAAAATATATGCCAGATACTATTTTTACTAAAGATATTCATGAAATTAATAAGTTTTTTAACAAATATAAAAAAATGATTATTAAACCAATTCATAGTTTTGGTGGTAATGATATTCATCTTATTGAAAAAAAGATTAATCAAAAACTAATCTTAAATTTTATAAAAAAACATGGTCATATTATGTGTCAAAAATTTTTACCTAAGATTAAATTTGGAGATAAAAGAGTTTTTATAATTAACGGTAAAGTTTCCGGTGCTATTTCTAGAGTTCCTAAAAAGGGTTCTTTTTTAAGCAATATGAGTAAGGGCGCTATCCCTATCGCAATTGAATTAACAAAAATTGAAAAAAAGATATCAAATATACTTGCTAAAGATCTTAAAAAAAAAGATATTTACTTTTCTGGTATTGATTTTATTGATCAAAAATTAAATGGAGATATTAATGTAACCTCTCCTACTGGTCTTAAAACTTATTGCGATCTAACTAATATAAATCTCGCTAAAGTTTTTTGGAAAGGTTTAAAAGCTTGAAAAATTTAACTGAACAACAAAAAGGTTCTTTATTAGCTTTTGTTGCAGTAATGTTTATTACACCAGATAGCTTATTTATAAGACTTTCTAATGTCGATACTTGGGGACTTGTTTTTTATCGAGGTCTTATTCCTTTTGTCACTGTATTTTTAGGGATGTTATTAATTTATAAATTGAATTTCTTTAAAATGCTTTTTTCAAGCGGCTATCATGGCCTGCTCTATATTGGTACTTTTTCTGTAACCAATATTACTTTTGTTGTTTCAATACAAAATACTAATGTTGCAAACACATTGGTTATGATTGCAATGGCACCCATGTTATCAGCAATACTTGGAGCGATATTTTTAAAAGAATTACCTGATAGAAAAACATGGATTACAATATTTATAACTTTTACCGCTGCTATTTATATATTCTACGATTCGTTACAGTTGGGTAATTTTTTTGGAGATATATTGGGTTTAATAACTGCTTTAGGCCTTGCTGTAGGTGCTGTTACTATCAGATCTGCAAAAGACAAGAACCTAATCCCAGCAGCTGTTGTTGGAAAATTAATTGTAGCTATGTTTGCACTCCTATTTATTGAAAGTTTTGCACTGGTGGATAGTGATCTAATTATCGTTCCATTAATGTGTATTATGTGTGTTGCTATACCTTTTGTACTAGTCACTATAGCTCCAAGATTCATACCTGCAGCTGAAGTTAACTTATTTTTTTTATTGGAGACAATAATTGGTCCTATTTGGGTATGGTTGATTATTAAAGAACAACCCAGCCTTGAAACTATGCAAGGCGGAGCTGTAATCATAACCGCTATAGCAATTCATTCTTTTATTAAATTAAAAAACTCTAAATAAAATCACAATTAAGACTTGATTTGAAAGTAGATGAGAAATATGTACGGTCAATTTTATGAATAAAGTTTTAAAGAATTCTTGGGCACTGTTTACAGGTATCAGTTTTCTCATGATAGCTCATGGGTTCCAGAGTTCATTACTTGGTGTGAGAGCGGTAGCAGAAGAATTTAGTTTAATGTCAACTGGCTTCATGATGTCTGGCTATTTCGTTGGATACTTCATTGGTGCAAAAATTATACCTGTTATTATTGCTAGCGTAGGACACATTAGAGTTTTTGCTGCATTTGCATCTATTGCTTCACTTATTATTTTACTCCATTCAATTTTTATTCATCCATTTGTTTGGTTTCTTTTAAGGATTCTTACAGGGATAAGTTTGGTCTCGATTTATACTGTTACTGAAAGTTGGTTAAATGACAGGGCTAGTAATAAAAATAGAGGAAGTGTTCTTTCTATATATATGGTTATTTTATATACTTCTATGGGAATTGGAATGTTTCTTTTAAACTTTAGTAACCCATTAAAATTTGAACCATTCATTTTAATCTCGGTACTTACATCAGCAGGTTTAATACCAATTTTACTTACTAAAAAAAAACCACCTAATTTTAAAAAAATTAAAGTTATGAGTTTAAAGGAAGTTTATACTGCATCACCATTTGGAATGGTAAGTGCATTTTTTTATGGAACTATCCAGTCTGCTTTATTCACGTTACTTGCTGTTTATGCGGCTTCAATGAATTTTACAATATTCCAAATTTCTCTTGTAACATTTTTGTTAGCTATATCTGGAGCTATATCTCAATGGCCAATAGGAAAAATTTCGGATATATTTGATAGAAGAAAAGTAATCATCTACTCAACTTTTGGTGCAGCCTTTTTTGCCTTTTGTGCAATTTTAGCTTCTAGACAAATGTATTTACCTGCTGAATTAGCAACTAACAAAACTTGGTTTTATATATCTTTAATATTATTTTCAGTCTGTAGTCTTCCGATGTTTTCTTTGATACTCGCTCATACAAATGACTTTATACCTAAAGAGCAATTCGTTGCAGCTGGTGCCAGTTTACAATTTACTTTTGGGATGGGTGCAATGGGTGGTCCTTTTTTATGCTCTATCTTTATGAATATAGTTGGGTTGAATGGATTTTTTGTTTTTTTAATATTCTTTCACATATTGATTGGAGCATTTGGTATCTATAGAAATACTGTGAGAAGTGTGGTTGAAAATCCTGACTCACAATTCGTTGCAATGCCCTCAACAATTACAGGTGCTGGAATAGAATTAAGTCCTGCGGTAGGGTCTATTGAAGAGCCTCAAAAAACTGAGGATATTCAAGTAACTAGCCTTTAAAGGTTAGACAGAACTACATTAGAACATTCAATCGTATTGCTATCACCACCAAGATCTTTTGTTCTACTTTTTTGATCACTAAGTGTTTTTTCTATTGAATTAACAATTGTTTGAGCTGCTTCTTTTTCTCCTAAATGATCCAACATCATTGCTCCAGACCATATTTGTCCAATTGGATTGGCCACACCTTTGCCCGCAATATCAGGTGCAGAACCATGAACGGGTTCGAATAAAGATGGGAACTTTTTCTCTGGATTTATATTTCCAGAAGGAGCTATCCCTATTGTTCCTGTACAAGCTGGACCAAGGTCGGATAAAATATCTCCAAATAAATTTGAAGCAACTACCACATCAAACCATTCAGGATTTAATACAAAACGAGCTGCTAAAATGTCAATATGAAATTGATCAGTTTCAATTTCCGGGTATTGTTTTTTCATTTCATTAAATCTCTCATCCCAAAATGGCATTGTGATTGAAATACCGTTAGACTTAGTAGCATTTGTTAATTTTTTTCTTTTTCTAGTTTTGGCAACCTCAAAAGCAAATTTTTGAACTCTATCAACTCCGTGTCTAGACATAATTGTTTCTTGAATAGCAATTTCTCTTTCAGTGCCCATATACATTCTGCCACCAACTGAAGAATATTCTCCTTCAGTATTTTCTCTAACAATTAACATATCAATATCGCCTGGTTTTTTATTTGCTAAAGGGGGATTAATCCCAGGAAATAATTTAACTGGTCTTATGTTGATGTATTGATCAAATTCTCTTCTAAACTGCAAAAGTGATCCCCATAAAGATATGTGGTCTGGAACAATATCGGGCATACCAACAGCACCAAAAAATATTGCATCATGATTTCCAATTTTATCTTTCCAATCATCTGGCAACATTTTTCCATGTTTTTTATAATAATCACATGAAGCAAAATCATACTCATCAAATTTAATTCTAAATTGATGTTTTTCAGCAGCACTGTTTAAAATTTTAATACCTTCAGGTACAACTTCTTTACCAATTCCGTCACCAGCAATGCAGGCTATTTTATATTCTTTCATGGAAATTTTTTACATTATAAATAGAAATTATAAACAAAAATATAAGTGTTTTTTAAAATAAAATCATTTAAGCATGCTGCCCAGCAACAAATCCTGACGACCATGCCCACTGAAAATTATAACCACCTAAATGACCAGTAACATCAACTACCTCTCCTATAAAAAATAATCCAGGATGTTTTTTAACCATCATTGTTTTAGAGGAGAGCTCATTAGTGTTTATTCCACCCAATGTAACTTCGGCAGTTCTATACCCTTCTGATCCGGTAGGATTAATCACCCATGCGTTTATAGAGTCGCTTAATTGTTTTAATTTTTTACTGGATAGCTCACATATATTACCACTCACCTCATTTTCTTTACATATTATTTGAGCAAGACGTTTTGGAAGAATTTCTGAAATTATTACACCTATATCTTGTTTTGGTTTTAATTTTTTTTTCTCTTGTAAAGATTTAAATATATTTAATTTAGGAGTTAGGTTTATATTTATATTATCTCCCAGTTTCCAATAAGAAGAAATTTGTAATATTGAAGGTCCACTCAAGCCTCTATGAGTAAACAACATACCTTCCTCAAAAAATGTTTTTTTAAATGAAACTACCGCCTCTACTGATAGCCCTGTAAGCTCTTTGCATATACCAAGTATTTTTTCACTAAATGTTAAAGGAACTAAGGCTGGTAATGTCTCAATAATATCTAAATTAAATTTTTTAGCCACCTCATATCCAAAATTACTAGCACCAATTTTAGGTATAGATAAACCACCTGTCGCAATAATTAATGAATCTGAATAATATTGATTAGAGTTAATAGTAATAAAATACTGGTCTTCTTTTTTATCAATATCTGTAATCATTATTTCTTTTTTTAATACAACATTTGCATTTTCACATTCTAATAAAAGCAAATCTACAATCTGTTGAGCGCTCTCATCACAAAATAGCTGTCCTAGTTTCTTTTCATGAAATTTTATATTATGTTTTTTAATTAAATTGATAAAATCATTTTGCGTATATTGGTTTAAAGCAGATATTACGAACTTTGGATTTTGTGAAATAAACTTATTTGCTTCTGTGTGAATGTTTGTAAAATTACATCTGCCACCACCTGATATTCTAATTTTTTCACCTATTTTTTTTGAGTGATCTACTAAAAGTACTTTTCTACCTCTTTTTCCAGCTTCAATGGCACTCATCATTCCAGCCGCACCAGCTCCAACTATAATTACATCGTATTTTTCTTTAATCATTATTACAGAATTAGTAATGAGGAGGTTTTTTATCATCCTTAATGACATTAGATTCAACACCACTGTCTAATTCATTAATTCTTTTATTAAAGTTTGAAATTTCCTGTTTTAAAATCTTAATTTCTTTTTGCTGAGAGTAAAGTTCTTCACTCATTTGTGATATTTCATGTTGAAGAAAGCTGATCTGTTCTTCTAATTTTTTAACTAAATTTTCCATATAATGTTAATTTAAGAGACTTTTGAAATAAAACAAGAATTGGATTATTTTGAATAAAAACAACTCAAATAAACTCTTAAACTTAAAATTAATTTAAATTCAATGGTCGATTATATTAGTTTTTGTTACGTTAACGCTAATGGAGATTGCCCTAATTAAAAAATACATTAATATATAAAATATTTAAAAAAATTATGCCTTCATTTGATGTAATAAGTAAAATTAATTATCCAGAATTTGATAATGCTCTTGCCAACTGCTTAAGAGAAATTGGCAACCGATATGATTTTAAAGGGCTTAATATTTCGATTGAAAGAAAAGATAAGACAATCACTACATTAGCACCCGATCAATTAAAGTTAAAACAAGTAAATGAATTATTACAAATTCATCTTATAAGAAGAAAAGTGGATCCAAGAGTATTAGCTATCAAGAATTCAGAAAACGCTGCAGGTGCAACCATCAGACAAGTTAGCGAATTAGAAGAAGGTATTAGCCAAGAAAATGCTAAAAAAATTATTACTGAAGTAAAAAAACTAAAACTTAAAATCCAAATTAAAATTCAAGGAGAAGAGTTACGAGCTGAAGGGAAAAAAAGAGATGACCTTCAAGAAGCAATATCTGCAATAGAAACTATTGATATTGGTCTCCCAATAGAATTTGTAAACTTTAGAGAATAATTTCATTTTAATGACTAAAGAAAATGCAAGTAAACTCTGGAAAATGATACAGGAAGCTGGTGATTATTTACTGGGTCAACTTCCCAGTCACCCCAATCATCCCAAAGGGAGAAACCCCTATGCGCATGTTGCTTTGTGTGTCAAAGAGAAGTTTGGCAACTCATATAAAGATATTCCTGATGAAAAGTTTCAAGAAGTTGTTGATTACATTAACTTTTTGAAAGAGAACCCAAGTTAAGATAAAAAAATTTCATCACCTTCTGAAATTTCTCCATCATTTAATGGAAGTAGATACACCCCCATATCTATATGATTATAAGTTTTCTTTAGTATATTAGGAAGATTGATATCTGCTTCTTGTGAATTAATTTTTAAATTGGTGGCTGAACATCTAGGGATATGTTTTAAGACTTTAAATTTGATGTTATTAATTAATAAAGTTTTACCTAACCATTCTCTTTCAATCCAAGGTTTTAGATCTTTAACATAAATATTTCCTCTAAATCTTTCAAATTCTATTTTTTGATTAATTTTTGTTTCAAAATCTTTAATGCTGTTCAGATTTATTAATGAAATTGTATTAGATACACTTTTATTACCTGTTGTGTCGTAAAAAGGATATATCTCATTTATAAGCAAATAACTTGGTTGTGGTAAATCACTTTCTAGTTCTAATAACTTGTTTGATAATTTTTGCTTATCTTTCTCATTATTTGTTGCAACTGAAATGATCTCTTTATTATTTTTAAATAAGTAAAGATTTTTATCTTTAAATTCAAAATTATATTTATTTAATACTGGTGAGTTTTTTAACGTCATAAAATTAATTAACTCTCTTTGGGTAGGATCTTTTTCTATTTGTTTTGCTTTGTCTTCGTTTAGTCCTCTAGATAAAGCAAAAATTCTATCATTTAAAATTCCAATATTTTTTTTAACAATAGTTTTTTTTATATGTTGAAATGATAAAGATTTAATGGGAGAAAAATATAGAGATGAAATTACTGGGTTCATTCTCTAATAATTTATTTTGATTGATTTACAGTTTCAAGAAAGCTCTCTACATCTGAAATTTTGGTATTCCATGCTGCAACCAGTCTAGCTGCTTGGCCATCTAACTCATCCTCATTCATTTTGTATCCTTCAGAATTTAGATGCTCAATAACTTCCCTTGGAAACTTAGCAAAAACTTCGTTTGCTTGAGTTGGGTAGGCAAGTTTTATACTGTTATGTTTGAGTAAACCTTCACTTAATTTTTTTCCCATTTCATTTGCATTTTTTGCATTGTCTAACCAAACGTTATTTGAAATGTAAGCTTCTAATTGAGCGGATACAAAACGCATTTTTGATAATAAATGCCCTGCTCTTTTCATTAAAAAAGATAAATTTCCTACTAACTCTGGTTTAAAAAATATAATAGCTTCTGCAGCTATGCAGCCATTTTTTGTTGCACCAAAGGACAAAACATCAATCCCTGATTTCCATGTCATTTCAGCTGGATTACAATTAAGTGAAACTAGTGCATTTGCAAATCTTGCTCCATCCATGTGCATATTTAAATTATGATTATGTGCAACTTTAGTTATCTCTTTAATTTCGTCTAACTCATATACTTCACCAGTTTCACATACTTGGGTAATGCTTACCGAGGACGGTTGTGTATGGTGCACAATACCAACTCCACTAATATTTTGCTCTAACTCTCCAGAGGTAATCTTTCCATCAACTCCTACTAATGGAATTAATTTAGCACCACCAGTATAAAACTCAGGTGCACCACATTCATCAGTATTAATATGAGCCAATTTATGACAATAAATATTACCAAATACAGGCGTCATTGTTGCAAGTGCTAGTGCATTTGCAGCTGTACCTGAGGCAATTGGATAAACTATCACTTCTTTTTCGAATATTTCTGAAAATTTTTTTTGTAAGCTTTTAGAGTAATCGTCATTTCCATAAGGAGCGCTATCTCCTTCATTGGCTTTCAATAGCGCTTCTAATACTTCTGGACATGCACCCGCTACATTATCAGAAGCGAATTTTACTCGCTCTCTTTTTGTTTTAATTGTTGCCATATCTATTGTTTTGGAAAATAATCTTTTAGCTCACCTTCACGGTAAACATCTGCTGTACAACAATGAAGTCCTCCACCAAATGCATAAGCATCTCTAAGAGAGACTGGAATTACTTCCATTCCTAATTTATCTAATTGTTCAGCTTGGTAAACTTCGCTTTTTTCAACACATACTGTCTTTGGGTCTAGCACTAAAACATTCATAGATAACCAAGTGGATGAATAACATAACGGTGGTGGCTCATTATGTGCTGGTTGGGCTGAATCTATGATTTCCCATCCATTATTTTCAAAAAGTTTTCTTTGTTCTTTTGGAAGTCTTCTTTGAGGGTTATTAATAATTAAACCTTCTTTAATTGGAGTAAATGTTGCATCAATATGGATTGGATAAGGGTCACCTGGAAAATTTACCGCATGAACTCTATGATCTTTAAAATGTCTTTTAAGCCAATCAATTCCTTTAAGGTTTGTGGTAAATCCATGTTGAACTACTAAATCTTTTCCAAATCTCAAAACATCTGCTGCATCAAATAATGGTTCTTCTTCAGTTGTTACAAAGAACTTGTCTTCAGTCCATTCTAACCTTTTTTGAATACCAATTTTATCTGATAAATAATCTTTTCTATAATCTGCATCAGTTAACCTTGGTTTTGGCGCAGACTCGTGTCTCATATTAGGGTCATCATTATAATATTTCTGTAATAATGGTCGGTAACATAAATATTCAAACCATCTACATCTATAACTCATCGTGGCTTCTAAAATTTCACTACCCACAGTTAATAAAACATCTCGTGGTGGCATGCAGCCAAACATTGTTTCTGCTTCCCAGTCTGGTGTAGATGTTTTTTGACTAAAATCTATTGGGTCTGGTCTATCTACCTTGATACCTCTTTTTTCAAGCATGCTTGAAAAATTGTCCAAAAGTTCATTTGCTTTATCAACTGTATCTTTGGTTCTTGGTCCAAACTGACCTCGCATATCACTGTCTTCTGGAACCTTTGCGTCTAATGCTGGCTCTGGTGCGGGAATACAAGTGCCATCAGCCTTACCGACAATTACATGTTTTAAAGGATCCCATTCGTTCCAACTATTAACTACAGTTTTTTCACTCATAATTTATGATTTAATAATATTATGTTCTGGACCAAAAGGGAACTGAGTAATGTTTTCAGCATTATCTTTTCCTATAACCAAGATATCGTGCTCTCTATAACCACCAGCTCCTGGTTTTCCGTCAGGTATCATGATCATTGGCTCCATAGAAACCACCATGTTTTCCTCTAATACAGTGTCTATGTCTTCACGAAGTTCTAATCCCGCTTCTCTTCCATAGAAATGAGATAGGACACCAAATGAATGACCATAACCAAATGTTCGATAATGAAGATAACCAAGCTCAGCAAATAGTTCATTTAGCTCATGACAAATATCAGAACATTTTACACCTGGTTTAATTAACTCTAGTCCTCTTTTATGAACTTTAACATTTGCTTCCCAAGCTTTTAAGGATGCATCATCTATTTTATCTAAAAAAAGAGTTCTCTCTAAAGCTGTGTAGTACCCTGAGATCATAGGGAAAGTATTTAAAGAAAGAATATCTCCTGATTTTAATTTTCTATTAGTTTTTGGGTTATGAGCACCATCCGTATTAAGCCCTGATTGAAACCAAACCCATGTATCCATATATTCTGCGTCAGGGTAAGTTTTTGCAATTTCACGCTCCATTCTATCTCTACCTGCTATTGCAATTTCAAGCTCGCTTTCTCCAACTTTAATATTTTTGACAATCTCTTCGCCACCAATATCAGCAATTCTTGCACCATTTTTAATAATTTCTATTTCTTCAGCAGATTTAATCATTCTAAGTTGCATTAAATCTTTTGAAACATCACTGAAAACTGAAAAAGTAAAAATAGAAGTAAGCTTTTCTTTAACATCTAAGGTTACATGATCATTTTCAATACCAATATTCTTAGGGGGTTCATCTCTTCCAATAATTGAAACTATTGCTTTTAAAAAATTATCTCTTTTCCAGTCAGTATAAATAACATTATCACTATGAGATCTCCGCCAAGGTTGACTTGCATCAATGTTTGCTGAAATTGTTGAAATTTTATTAGCTGTTACAACACACCCATAAGGTCTGCCAAAAGAGCAATAAATAAATCCTGTATAGTAAGCAATGTTGTGCATTGAAGTTAAAATAATCATATCAAGATTATTTTTACTCATTGTGGTTCTTAATTTAGTTAATCGACTTTGATATTCTTGATCTGTAAAAGGTAGCTTTGCCTTTTCACCATTCTTTAGAGTAAAAAAATTTGGTCTTTCCATTTTTGATTAGTTCAGAGCAATAAACCTTCTATTAGTTTTAATCGTAAGACTATAATAAATGATAGACATAAAAAGAAAGAACCCACCTATTATTGTGTTTGTTGAAGGTATTTCATTAATACCTAAAATTGGAATCCAAACCCAAAATATACCTCCTATAACTTCAGTTAGTGATAACAGGGTAAGTTCTGCTGCTGGTATAGCTTTCGAACCAATTGAATACAAGATTAGTCCTATACAAACTAATGTACCGTGTATAGAAAATAAGGCACCATTATAACTTGAAGATAAAAATGACATATCGTTACTTGAGATAACAATTGAAGCAACAGTAAAACAAAAGAAACCTGAAAAAGCTACTGTTGTAAATTTTGGTGTTTCTTTTTTCCATCTTAGGGTAACTGAAAAAACAGAAAAACCAACTGAGGAAGTCATTCCAAAAATAAGTCCTAACAAAGAGTTTTTTTCAGTATTACCAAACGCAATAATTATTATTCCAATAGTTGCAATTATAATTGCTATCCAAACATTTAATGAAATTTTTTCTTTTAAAAATAAAAATCCTAATAATGCAGTAAAAAATGGCATTGCGGCTAAACAAAGTAACGTCACTGCAGCACTTGTATTGGTTATTGAATAAATAAACGTTATCATAGCAATACCAAGTCCAGTTCCACCAATAACACCAGAAATTCCAATTTTTAAATAATTTTTATAAAAATCTTTGCCTTCATCAAAAAAAAGATAAAGATTCAATACTAAAAAAATTGTTAGGCCTCTTGTAAAAATATACTGCCAAGGAACTAAATTGGGTTGATCCATATATCTTACAACCAAGGGGCCAAAAGACCAGATGAGACCAGCTAATAGAACAACTGGAATAGCAATTTTTTCATTTTTTAATTCAATCATTGAGCAATATTTAAAGCTTATTAATTTGCACTACAATAAAAATGAGGTTTATTTGAAGATATTTATATTTGAACCTATTGAAGAATAGCAATCGATTAACTCTCCTTTTTTAAAGTCTGATTGACCATATTTAAATAGGCCCCAAACATTAGATTCAACAAACGATTTAATTCTGAAGGATTCTTGCCCTTTTAAAACTTCAATTTCAAGTTTTCCATCATTAGTTGAAGTTAATCTTGCTTTTAAAAACCTAGTAAAGTTTTTTCTTTTAGTAAAACTATTTGTTAATTTAGCTTTAAAAGGTTTTTCTTCCTTAACTCCAAGAATATTTAAAATGTATGGGTATACAAAAAATCTAAAACAAGCAGAGGAAGAAATAGGATTGCCTGGAAGTCCAAAAATAGCCTTTTCACTTCCTTTAAACTTAGCAAATAAGATCGGTTTACCCGGTCTAATAGCTACACCTTTAAAAAAATTTGCTAAATTAAATTTTTTTACTACTGAGGGAATAAAATCGTGCTTACCAGCCGAAACAGCTCCCGATGTAATTATAATATCTATTTTAGATTTAAAATTTTTCTCAATTTGTTGTTTAAAAAACAGTTCGTCTTTATCTCTCAAAATTCCACCATCCATATAATTAAATAAAAAATTATTAGATAAAGATTTTATATAATGACTATTTGAATTTCTTACTTTCCAATTAGCAATATTAATATTGTTAGAAATTTCATTTCCTGTAGAAAAAAATAAGACATTAATTTTTTTTTTAACTTTAATGTTTTTAATACCCAATGTTTTAAAAGCTAAAATGTGCGATGGTTGAATAATGGTTCCTTTTTTGACAATCAATTCTTTCTTTTTATAATCAGAGCCAATAAGTCTTATATGCTGATTTTTTTTAATTTTTTCATTTATTACAATAAATTTTTTATCTTTAGTAAACACAATTTTTTCTATGGAAATAATAGTGTCAAAAAATTTGGGTATAAGGGCGCCCGTCATCACTTCAACTGTTTGAAATTTTTTTACTTTATTAATTTTTGGATTATCTCCTGCAGATATTGATTTTAAAATTTTAAATTCTTTATAGCTTTTTTTATTAAGCTTTAATGCATCTTTAGAATTAATAGCAAAACCGTCAAATGCAGCATTAGTTCCTGCTGGATAATCCACCGGACAATAAATATCCAGAACATTGATTCTATTTAATGATTTTGATGAACTTATAATTTCATTTTTAATATTTATTTTTGATTTTATTAAAATGTTTTTTGCTTTTTTATAAACAATCATTTTTTTCAAGATTTAAAATACTTTGAGCGACTTCAAGATCTTCTTTGGTGTTTATATTAAAAAAAGGATCATAATTTTTTATCTTAATATCAATTGTGCTTACACCAACTTTATTAGCCCATTCCTCAACTTTTCTATAATTGTTTTTTATTAAATCTTCTTCTAATCTTTCTAATAAATCAATTGACCATAAACCAAAAATATTATGTCTTTTTTCGTTTGATTTAACAAAATATAAACTGCTTTCACTTTGTTCAATTCTTGCTTTATATTCATCAATAATGCTTATATCAAAAAATGGAGTATCAGATGGAAAAGTTGCAATCCATTTGTATGGTTTGTTATTTTTTTTTATCCATTTCATTGAACTGAGCACACCTGCTAATGGGCCAAGATCATTAAAACAATCTGGAATTACTGTAATTTTTTTTATTTCTTCTATTTCCAAAGAATTACTTGAGACAATCAATATTTCTTTAAATTTATCGACAATTTTTAATAAAACATGCTCTAGTAATGTTATTGATCCAAGTTTTACGCAATTTTTATCTTGCCCAAATCTTTTTGATTTTCCACCTGCTAGTACAACTGCTAAAATATTGTTATCATCCATAAATCAAAATATAAAACATTAATCACTTAATTAAAGAATTATAATGGACCTAAGAATTCTAGAAATTGCATCCAATACAGTAAATCATAAGGTGGTTAAAAATTACACACATCACTCAAAAAATAAAAACCCCTTATGTGGTGATGAAATGGAAATCAGATTGGTTGTGAAAAATGATAAAATTAAGGATATGGGTTACCAGTGTCGTTCATGTGTGTATTGCCAAGCATCGGTTAGTATGTTGTCTCAAAAAATTATTAATCAAAATATAAGTGATATTAAGTCTCTTATTATTTCAATTGAAGATTTGTTTAATGAAACGGATAATAAAATTGAAAAAAAATGGAATGATTTTAAAGAAATTATTAATAAAGATAATAGCTCAAGAAAAGAATGTCTTTTATTACCGTTTAAAACAATATCGAAGGCATTGAAATTTTAATCATGCTTAACATTACAAAAGAAAAACTATTAAAAGCATCTATAGCAGGAGTTTTATCAACTATTACTATTGGGTTTCTTACGTTGCTTACATATAAAACTACAATGGGGTTATTTTTGGCAGCTTCTTTTGGTTCTTCAATGGTATTGCTATACGGATTTCCTGAAAGCCCATTCGCTCAACCTAAAAATATATTCTTTGGTCATTTCTTAACTGCACTAATAGGAATTTTGTTTGTAAACTATGTTGATTTACCAATATTCATAAATATTGCATTGGCAGTTGGAACGGGGATTTTTTTTATGATTGTGTTAGATGTTGTTCATCCACCAGCAGGTGGAAACCCTATTATGGTCATTATAGGAGGTGTTTCATTTGAATATTTGATAAATCCTATAATTTTTGGTTGTCTAATAATTTTAATTTTTGGAATTATCTTAAATAAATTTATTTTAAAAAAGAACTACCCATTAAGTTAATCAAATGAACTCAAAATATAAAATACAAAAATATAAATCTAATAGTTTAAATAATGTAGAAGACTTAATCTCTATTGAAGAGCCTTTAGAAATTTCAATTAAATTTAAAACTAAAGAAACTTGGACTCAAAATATAATCTCTATAACAATGAGAACGCCAGGTAATGACGAAGATCTAGTCAGAGGATTTCTTTTCAATGAAAAGATTATTGAAAAAAATGAATATATAGAAAAAATTGAAAGTGTTGGAGAATATGTAGGCGAATATAAACTTCAAAATAAAATTGTTGTCACATTAAACAATTCTGAAAATATAGATATTGATAAGATTAAAAGAAACTTTTTAACAAATTCATCCTGTGGTGTTTGTGGTAAAACCTCTTTAGATTCATTGGAGATTATCAAAAAAGATAAGGTCTTAAAATCTTTACCTAAAATCTCTAAAGAAATAATTATCAAATCTCCTTCTGTACTAAGAGATAATCAATCAGAGTTTTCTAAGACAGGTGGCATTCATGCTAGTGGCCTATTTACAAGTGATGGTGGAATAGTATGTATAAAAGAAGATGTTGGTCGACATAATGCTCTTGATAAATTAATTGGGTATTCTTTAAATAAGAGATTATTAACCCCCTCATCACAATTTATAACGTGCTCTGGAAGGCTAAATTTTGAGTTAGTTCAAAAGGTTCTAATGACTAATATTGGTATCCTAATTGGGGTTGGTGCACCAACAAGTCTGGCTATCGATCTTGCAAATAAGTTTGACATTACATTGATAGGTTTTGTAAAAGAGGATAGTTTTAATATTTATAGTAATGAAGACAGAGTGATAATTAAAGGGTGATAAGTGTCAAAAAATATAAGTAATTTATCAGGCAGAATAGGTTTAAAGAATAATCTGTTTGAAAAAATATCTGAACGATCATTAAAATCAAATAATGCTGATGGTATTAAGGAAATTGCAAAAGAATATAACATGGGTGTCTCAACTATTCATGGTGCAGAAAGTTTTTATGAATTTTTAAGACCCTCTCACAGAGAGAAAAAAGCTTTTGTTTGCAATGGAAGTGCTTGTATGTGTGCTGGAACTCAAGAGTCACTTAAAAAGAAACTACAAGAAAAATTAGGTGACGATAAAGTTGGTGAAATGTTTTGCCTTGGCCACTGCTATGAAAATAATGCCTTTCATTATGATGGTGAGAATTATGCAGGAAAAGATATCAATAAGATTGATCAAATAATTAAAGGTGAAGACATAGTTCAAGAAAAATTCTTTTCTAAAAGTTATGCCTCTACTAGTTTTTTAATGGATGACAAACTTTCTAATTTAGATCAATTTAGTGAACTGTTAAAGAAATTTATTAATACTGACAAACAAGAGATAACTAAATCTCTTCTAGACTCTAATTTAACCGGAAGAGGAGGAGCAGGTTTTCCTGCTGGAATGAAATGGGATTTTTGCAGAAAAGCTCCTTCTGAAAAAAAATATGTTATATGTAATGCAGATGAAGGTGACTCTGGTGCCTTCTCTGATAGATATTTATTAGAAGATCAGCCATTAAAAGTTTTATTTGGAATGATTATTTGTGGATATGTAATTGGTAGTGATGAAGGTGTTTTATATATAAGAGGAGAATATCCAAAATCCATAGAAGCGATTAATGGTGCCATCAATTCTTTAAAAAAAGCAGGTTTGCTTGGTCAAAATATTTTGGGAACTAAATTTTCTTTTGATTTAAATATTTGTATTGGGCAAGGTGCTTATATTTGTGGAGAAGAAACAGCATTGATTGCATCAATTGAAGGTAGAAGAGCTGAGGTTGATGTAAGACCACCCTTCCCTGTCACTGAAGGTCTTTACAAAAAACCAACTGTTGTAAACAATGTTGAAACATTAGCTGCTGCTACAGGAATATTAATTAATGGAGCTGATAAATTTTCTGCAATTGGAAATAAAAAATCTGCTGGAACTAAATTGGTCTGCTTGGATAGTTTTTTCAACAATCCAGGTGTTTATGAAGTTGAAATGGGAACATCAATGAAAAAAGTTTTAAATGATATTGGTGGTGGTTTTAAAGAGCCTATTAAAGCATTACAAATTGGAGGTCCATTAGGAGGTGTAATTCCTATTACCGAGGTTGAAAAATTAAATTTAGATTTTCAAGAATTTACTGCTGCTGGTTTTATGTTGGGACACGCAAGTATAGTAAGTATTCCAAGAGATTTTCCCATGATTGATTATATTCATCATTTATTTGAGTTTTCTGCTGAAGAATCATGTGGAAAATGCTTTCCAGGTAGACTTGGTTCTTACAGAGGTAAAGAAATGTTTGATCAAGTAAAGAATAAAACTGCTAAAATTCCATTAAAACTACTGAATGAGCTGCTTGTAACTATGCAAAAAGGTTGTTTGTGTGCTTTATGTGGTGCAATACCTACACCTATCATGAATATATTAAAATATTTTGGTGATGAAATGAAGGATGATATGGTGAAAGATAATTAATGAGCTCAGAAAAAAGAAAAATTGCATACATAGATGGTAAGCCATATGAAATTGGCCCAAACCATACCTCTGTTTTAAGCTTTGTAAAAAGTTACTTGGGGGATAAAAAAGTCCCAACATTGTGTGATGATCCAAATTTAGCTCCTTATGGTGCTTGTAGAGTTTGTTCTGTAGAAGTGGCTCTTGTAAAAGATGGTCCAACTAAAGTTGTAGCATCATGCCATACGCCAGTTTCAGAAAACCAATATATTTTTACAAATAATGAAAGCTTAACAGAATTAAGAAAAAATATAATAGAGCTAGTTTTAACAGACCACCCAATGGAATGTGGAACTTGTGAAGTTAATAATAATTGTGAGCTTCAAGATGTTGCTAATGATTTAGGTATAACTGATCATAGATATAATAGTCCAAAACAACACAAGGGTATTACAAAAGATACTTCTCATGATTATATGAGAATGAATTTAGACAATTGTATTAATTGTGGAAGATGTGTTCGTGCTTGTGATGAAATTCAAGGATCTTTTGTTTTAACAATGAGCGGTAGAGGATTTGATTCTAAAATCACAACTGACAATGATGCCTTATTCGGAGACTCGTCTTGTGTATCTTGTGGTGCTTGTGCCCATACATGTCCAACAGATGCTATCTCTGATGTTTTCCAATCAAAATCTGTAGCAGTAGATGAAAAAGTTAGAACAACTTGTTCCTATTGTGGAGTTGGATGTAACTTAGAGGCATCTATTAAAGACAATAAAGTAGTTGCAATATCCACACCTAAAGAAACTGAAGTCAATGCTGGTCACACTTGTATTAAAGGAAGGTATGCATTTGGATTTTATGATCATCCAGACAGATTAAAAACTCCTTTAATAAAAAGAAATGGAAAATTTGAAGAAGCTTCATGGGATGAGGCTTACGATTTTATTAAGAAAGAATTGAACAGAATAACTAAAGAAAGTGGCCCAGATGCAGTTGCTGGTATTTCTTCAGCAAGATGTACTAATGAAGAAAATTATGTATTCCAAAAAATGATTAGAGCTGCAATCGGAACTAACAATATCGATTGTTGTGCAAGAATTTGTCACTCACCTACAGCTTGGGGAATGCAACAAACTTTTGGAACTGGAGCTGCCACTAACTCTACAGAAGATATTTATCATGCAGATTTATTTATGGTAATTGGAGCAAATCCAACAAATGCTCACCCAGTTACTGGGGCAAAAATAAAACAACAAGTAATGAAGGGTAAAAAACTAATAGTTCTTGATCCAATCACTACAGAACTAGCGCAACTTGCTGATTACCATATTAAACTTAGACCTGGAACAAATGTAGCTGTTTTAAACATGATGTTACATTTTATAATGAAAGCAAATCTTTACGATAAGGATTTTGTTAGAGATAGAACTGAAGGTTTTGCAAATTTCATTAAAGAAATTGAAAGACAAGATATGGACCACCTAGCTAAAGTTGCTGGTGTTGATAAACAAATGGTTAAAGAGGCTGCTATAGCTTATGCAACAGCTAAAAATTCAATGGAATTCCATGGTTTAGGAGTTACAGAACAAGAACAGGGATCAAAAACAGTAATGCTGATTGCTGACCTTGCAATGATCACAGGTAATATTGGCAGAAGAGGTGTTGGTGTTAACCCACTAAGAGGACAAAATAACGTACAAGGTGCTGCCGATATGGGATGCCAACCTCATCAAGGTGCTGGTTACTTTGAAGTTGCAGACGAAAAAAATCAAAATTTTTATACAGAAAAATATGGAGTAGTTCACCCAACAAAAGCAGGATTAAAAATTCCAGAAATGTTTGATGGAGCTATTAATAAAGATGTTAAAGCGGTCTGGATTATTGGGGAAGACATTGTTCAAACAGATCCAAATAGTGCACATGTTGTTCAGGCAATGAACTCATTAGAATTATTAGTGGTTCAAGAAATTTTTATGAGTGAGACTGCAAAACTTGCAACTGTAGTATTACCCGGAACAACATTTTTAGAAAAAGATGGAACTTTTACAAATACCGAAAGAAGAATTCAAAGGGTTAATCGAGCCGTACCTCCTTTGCCGGGCACTAAAACTGATGGAATGATTGTAACAGATATGATGCAAAAATTAGGTTTTGATCAACCAACATATGACGCTGATCAAGTTCTAGCAGAGATAGCTGATGTCGTTCCTTTCTTTAAAGGGGTAACAAGAGAAAGACTTGGTAAAATGGGATTACAATGGCCAGTTCTGGAGGATGGAACAGATACTCAAATTTTACATAAAGAAACTTTTAAAATTGGAAAAGGACGTCTGAAAAATTTTGACTGGAAAGAATCTACAGAAATTGAAACTAATAAAAAAGAATACCCACTAATTTTAACAACAAGTAGAGTTTTACAACACTATAATGCTGCTACTATGACAAGGCGTACAAGTAATATAAATATAGTTTCTGAAGACTTATTATTAGTTCACCCAAATGATGCCAACAAAAGAGAGTTAAATACAGGTGACATAGGAAGACTTTATTCTGGACGAGGAGAAGTTGCTTTAAAAGTGGAAGTTACCGACAAAGTAAAAGAAGGAATAGTATTTACAACTTTTCATTTTCCAGAACACATGGTTAACATGGTAACGGGCCATGGTAAGGATGAAGAAACAATGTGTGCTGAATACAAAGTAACAGCTGTTGAAGTTCAAAAAATATCAAATCAATTTAAAACTGAAATCAAACAAAAAGAAAACCAGGCTGAAGTTAACTAACCAATAAAATGACTATTGGTTGGCATTTCGATAATAGTTATTCAAAGTTACCAAAAACATTCAAAGAAGACATTAAACCTGTCCCTGTAAGCTTACCTGAAATATTAATATTAAACGAAGATTTAGCAAAAAATTTAGATCTAGATTTTTCAAATATTACCAAAGATAATTTATCACAAATCCTCTCAGGAAATATATTACCTGAAGGATCTAGTTCAATAGCTCAAGCTTATGCTGGTCATCAATTTGGTCAGTTCACAATGCTTGGTGATGGAAGGGCTGTTTTAATAGGTGAGCATCTTACAAAAAATAATGAACGATTTGACATACAGTTTAAAGGTTCTGGCAGAACTCCGTTCTCTCGAAGTGGTGATGGTAGAGCTGTTTTGGGCCCAATGCTAAGAGAATACATTATAAGCGAAGCAATGCATTCTTTAAAAATACCTACTACTAGAAGTTTAGCAGTAGTAAAAACTGGTGAAGATGTGGTTAGGGAAAAAATTTCAAAAGGTGCAATTCTTACAAGAGTAGCCTTGGGACATTTAAGAGTTGGAACGTTTCAATATATTGCAGCAAAACAAAATATTAATGATTTAGAAATTTTAACTAATTACACAATTGAAAAATACTACCCAAATATAAAATCATCCAAGAATAAAGCGTTAGATTTACTAAATGTTTTAATAGAAAAACAAACCCAACTTGTAATAAATTGGATGCGCGTTGGTTTTATTCATGGAGTTATGAATACTGACAATATGTCTATATCTGGTGAAACAATAGATTATGGTCCTTGTGCATTTATGGATTCTTACAACCCCAAAACAGTTTTTAGTTCGATAGATCAATTGGGACGATACGCCTATGATAATCAACCAAAAATTACTAAATGGAATTTAACAAGGTTTGCAGAATGTCTTATTCCTCTTATCAGTAAAAACGAAGATGAAGCCATTAAATTAGCTACAGAAGCTTTAGATAAATTTGAAAAAATTTATGAAACAAAATGGTTAAATATGATGAGAGATAAGCTTGGATTATATGGTGAAGATAATAACGATAAAAGTTTAATTATGGAATTATTAGATTGGATGCAGAAAAACAAAGTAGACTACACGAATACTTTTATTTTTTTGACAAATAAGACAATTAAAAATTCTGAAATTTATAATAATGCAGACTTTGATTTATGGAAAAATAAATGGGTAAAAAGATTAACAATGTTTGGCAATTCACATGATAAATCTATGGAATTAATGAATTTCTCTAATCCAATGGTAATACCTCGTAATCATAAAGTTGAAGAAGCTTTAACATCAGCAAGTAATGGTGATTTAACATTGTTTAATAAATTAATAAAAATATTAAAAAATCCTTATCTAGTTAATAACGATGATTTAGAGTTTATGTCACCCACCCCACATAGTGATAATAAATATCAAACCTTTTGCGGAACATAATACGTTATAATACGTAAGGTTCTGGTCTAGCTTCTTTGCTAAATATTCTTTCAACATTAAAGGCACTTACATCTATAGTTTGATATGAGCCTGTTGTTATAAGCTCTGTTAAAGCCCTACCAATGCCAGGTGCTTGCTGCAATCCTCTTCCTGTGAAACCCGAAGCCATATATACATTTTCATATTTAGGGTGCTTACCAACAATAGCATTGCTGTCTAGCTGGTTATGATCATAAAATCCTGCCCAAGCACCCGTTAATTTGAGCTCTTCAAACATTGGAATTCTTTTTGCAAGTGCAGGCCATACCAACTCCTCGAAGTCATCCCAAGCAGGTTCAAGATTTGTTGCGTCAAAAGTAGACTTTGGAGAACCGGCTAAATATTCTTTGCCTTCTGGTCTCCAATAAACACCATTTGTTAAATCGGCTGATAAAGGCATTTCCGATATATATGTTGGGCATTTAACCCTAAAAACAGTGTGTTTTTGAGGAACAACAGGAATATCATTCAATATTTTTTTAGTCCAGCAGCCTGCTGCAGAGATAATTATATTAGCATTAATTTCTGATATATCTTTTACCTCTCCCTTAATAAATTCAGCTCCAAGTTCTGTTGCCTTACTTTTTAAAGCGCCATGAAACATGAAAGGGTCAATCCAACCCTCACTCTTATCATCTGTATATGTGGCAGTTTCTATACCTTCATCATTAATATAAGGGAAAATTTTGGATAACTCTGATCCTTTAATATTTTTTGTTCCAGCATCACACTCTTTATGATTTTCCAAGGCTCTATATTGTTGTTCTGCATGTTCAGGCCCAAACATTAACAAGTAACCATTTGGAACCATACTAGCAGTGGGATTTGGATTTGTTTTAGTTTTAAGTAATTCAGGTATTTGAAAAATAAAATCTCTTGCAAATTTTCCTAGTAATATATTTTCTTTTTGAAAAAATTGTCTTCTAAAACCACCTAATGACAATGGAAATGAAGCCTCTTTATATGTTGGGTCTTTCTCAATAACTTTAACTTTTCGGCCTTCTTTAGATAAAAAATAATCAGTTGCTACTCCAATAATACCTCCTCCGATTATTACAACATCATCCATAATTAATTTAAAATAAATAAACTCAAGTTAAGAATTAATGCGTAAAAGCACCAAAGTAAATAAGGAATCATTAGGTAATAACTTATTAAATTTATTTTATTAAATCTTTGCATTAATATAATTATTAAGGCTATTAAAATAATCAAAATTAGTAATGCCAAGAAAATTTTATGAAAAACAAAGAAAACTATACTCCAAGTTGTATTAAAAATTAAATGAACAATATAAATATAAATTGTATCTATATCTCTATTTTTACTGTGCCAGAATTTCCAAATAGCAATTGTCATAAATAAATAAAGAGTAGTCCACACGGGTGCAAAAACCCAATCAGGAGGATTGTATGATGGCATCACTAACATTGAGTACCAAGGTTCTTTAAAATTTATAGTAGCCAAACCTCCAATTAAAGATGCAGAATAAGTGATTATTACAAAAAGTAAAAATGATAATAATTTGTTTTTTAACATAAACTCATTATACATCACTTAATGAGTTTATGTTA
>FLOH01001279.1_pt1 | contig 40215 bp, 30 predicted proteins | sample 756751 | NCBI WGS metagenome assembly FLOH01 (sample SAMEA4026879, study PRJEB14308) | marine metagenome | biome: coastal water; material: water | depth 74 m
TTGAAACAAGGCTGTGATATAACAGCCCAGCCCTGATAAAAAGAACACGACACCCATTCTATGAATATAAGCAAAGTCAGGAAAAATATTGCTTATGGAGATAGAAAGAGCCAATGAGAGAATGGCCGCAACAAGAACTGACATGGTTGTTGCTTTCTTCCAGAAAAGCGCAACCAAGAAAATTACAAGGATGCCTGGGGTGAATAAGCCAGTGAACTCTTGAATATACTGAAACAACGAATCAAAGCTATCGAGCAATGGCGCAATAAAGACTGCAACTACTAAACCCACTACTACGGCTATTCTGCCAGTCTTGATTAGGTTCGCTTGGCTCACCTCGTTAGGCGAAAAAGATCTATATATATCCATGGTAAAAATTGTACCTATGCTATTGGTCATGGAGGCCAGTGATGACACAATTGCGGCAATCAAAGCAGCAAATGTTAATCCCAGAAGCCCATGAGGAAGCAAAGTCATCATGCTTGGGTAGGCTTGATCTGATTTCACTATATTGGGAATTAATTGCATTTCCATAGCCATGGCTGCACATATACCAGGCAAAACAATAACGATCGGCATTAGTAATTTTAAGTACGCTGCAAACATCACACCTTTTTGAGCTTCTCGAAGAGATTTTGCACCCAAGGCACGCTGCGTAATGTATTGGTTAAAGCCCCAATATGAAAAATGTCCAATCCAAACACCTGCGCCAATTAGAATCCAAATGCCAGGCAGGTTATTGTATGAGGGATTGTCAGGCGAAAGAATCATATCGAACTTCTCTGGCATTGCATTGAAAACAATCGCTAGGCCTTGGAAAACTCCCCCCGAGCCAGCAATCTGATTCAAGGCGATATAAAGAACTGCAAATCCACCAAAAATTAATAAAACAACTTGGACTATGTCTGTCATAGCAACAGCTTTAAGGCCTCCAGATAAAGAATAAGCCAATGCAAACATCGCTAATAAAATACAGCCGTATAAAGGCTCAAGACCGGTCAAAGCATTAATTGCAAGCGCTCCAAGCCATAGAACAGTTGTTAAATTAATAAAGACGTAAATAATGAGCCAGAAAAACGAGAGGACCAAACTCACCCTTTTGTCGAAACGTTGTTCTAAAAATTGAGGCATGGTGTAAATTTTCTTCTCAAGAAATAAGGGTAAAAAATATTTTGCCATTACTATTAAGGCCACTGCTGCAGTTAATTCCCATACAGCGATTGCCATGCCAACTACAAAGCCTTGACCTGACATACCAATGATCTGCTCAGCAGAGATGTTCGCAGCTATTAAGGAGGCTCCTATAGCCCACCAAGGCAGAGACCTGCCTGCAAGGAAGTAGTCCTCAGATGTTTTCTCAACGCCTGACTCATTCCTGGAGACATATTGAGCAAGAGCAATGATACCAATGCAATAAATACCAAGAATAAAAAAATCTAAATTATTGAAATACATGCTACCACCCCTAGTAATTACTGATATCGTTGTCAACTAAGCTAAATTATCATTAAAATAGTAAGATAAAGCAAATATGCCACGACAAATGCCTGTAACAATCAAAGATGTCTCCAATGATGCAGGGGTATCAATTAAGACGGTCTCTAGAGTCATCAACAAGGAAAAGAATGTTTCCGAGAAGACCAAAGAGATTGTTATTAAATCTATTCAAAAACTAGGGTTTAAGCCTAATAAAAGCGCTCAAAGCCTTAGATCAAAACGGTCGCATATGATTGCTTTGCTGTATAACAATCCAAATAAACATTATTTAGCAGACATTCAAGGCGGCATATTAAGGCTCTGCAAGGAAACAGGCTATAACCTTGTATTGCAGGAATGTGATTATACAAACGTTAACCTGGGATTAGAGATCACTGAGTTTATTGATGATTTTAGTATCGATGGATTGATTGTCACTCCACCCTTAAGCGATATGAATGAATTCTTAGAACATCTCAATCAAACCCAAACAGAATACTCAATCATTGCCCCAAGTAATACTAGAAAAGTAAAATCTTACGTCTCATCAAATGATTATGAAGCGAGCTACGCTATGACAAATAAAATTATTAATAAGGGTCACGTGAATATTGGATTTATTAAGGGCCATCACAAACATTCAGCATCCCACTTAAGATTTAATGGTTTTACAGAGGCATTAAAAGATCGGGGAATGAGCCTAAACAGTGAATGGGTCAAGGAAGGTAATTTTAGTTTTGATTCAGGGTTTAGCGCTGGATTAGAGCTCTTGAAATCTCATAACAAACCTTCGGTTATTTTTGCTAGCAATGATTATATGGCAGCTGGGGTCATGAAGGCTGCGCAAATGAATGGTATTAATATTCCCTTAGATTTATCGCTTGTTGGCTTTGATGACTCGCCACTTGCCGCGCAGCTCTGGCCATCTTTAACAACTATTCGTCAGCCCGTGGAGGAAATGGCCTATCACGCCGCTAGATTGCTGTTAGGAAATATTGATGGGTTAAGCGAAGAGATGGATTCCAAAGAATTTATCTCTGAATTAATATTAAGAGAGTCTCTAATTAACCTAATAGATTAAAAGATTCTCTTATACCGCTGACAACAAACTCAATAGCCAAGGCCCCAAGTAAAATACCAAATATTTTTTGAATAACAACGATAATTGTTGGGCTGACCCGTTTTGCAAGATTGGCGGATAGCCACATTGCCAAGGCAGCCAAGGCAATAATAAGGATGATGGGAGTAAAATTTATAATCATCTCAAGAGGGTCTGAAGAGCGTTGCTCTGCAATCAGTAAGGCGGCAGTCATTGCCCCAGGACCAGCGATTAGAGGGGTAGCAATAGGAAAGATAGCTAAAGACTGCAGAGACTCGTCATCAAGCGCAACATCAGCTGTATTCTGCCTTCTCTCTTGGCGTTGCTCCAAAACCATCTGAAAAGCTATAGCAATAAGAAATAAACCACCAATAATCTTAAATGAGCTCATTGAGATTCCCATTATTGCTAAAACAGAACCTCCAAATAACCAAAAAGCAGCCAGGATACCAAAAGCCACCAAACTCGCATGAATGTAGACTTTTTTACATTCTTGTTTAGTCAGACCTTGAGTAAGACTCGCAAAAATAGGAATTAATGCGATCGGATCTACCGCCACAAATAATAAAATAATGCTTTCTATAGCTTGATCAAACATATTAAGTAGAGATAATCTGAATGGAATCTGAATGAGAGGCTGAGTAAACCCCACCAATTAAAACAAATTTTAATGATTTTTTTGAACGAGCTTTTGATCCCAGAATTAATTTAATCTTATTGATAGTTGATGCTTGATTTGAGATTGATTTCATATAGTGGGGCTGCATGCCCCCTACTAAGCTAAGTTGCTGAAAAGTATCTAAGTTATTAGTAAATGCATAAATAGGCATCCTAAAAGGTTTGGTGCTTGAAATAACATCTGCAGTTTGACCCGATCGAGTCACCACTACTATTCCATCTGCATCAATTCTTGAGGCAAGATCTCTTGCGCCAATTGCAATATTTTGCCAATCTGATTTGTCGCTAAGAAATTCTTCGTACCCCAGGGTCCTAAAATTTTCAGTTTTAGCAGCAATCTTCTTCAGCATCTTGATACATTGAACGGGGTATTTACCTACGCTGGTTTCCCCTGATAGCATGACAGCATCAGCGCCTTCATAGATTGCATTAGCTACGTCAGTAACTTCAGCTCTGGTGGGTGTTGGATTCACAATCATAGACTCAAGAAGATGAGTTGCAACAATGGATCGCTTGCCCCACTTTGCAGTTGCATACATGATTCTTCTTTGGATATTGGGTAAGTCAGCCAAGTCTGTTTCAATGCCAAGATCTCCTCTTGCAACCATCACTATGTCAGTAGCTTTGGTAATCTCATGAATATTGTCTAGCCCTTCTTGATTTTCAATTTTTGCAATAATTTTAGCAGACGATTTATTTTTTTTAAGAATGGCCCTTAGCTCATGAATATCCTGGGCACTCCTAACAAATGAAAGCGCAATAAAGCTTATGTTATTTTTTATTGCTAAATTAATATCCTTGCGATCCTTCTTTGTGATGGACGGAAGGTCTACCCTTACCCCTGGGAGATTGACATGGCGCTTGCTACCTAACTTGCCCCCATCAAGGACTTTGCATGTTAAATTTTCATTGTCCTTGGCTAGAACTCTAAAATTAATTAGCCCATTATCTATACTGATCCTTGAGCCCTTTGACACACTCTTAATGAGGCCTTTGTAGTTTATCTGGATAGATGAAGTCTCAACGTCAAGATCCTCTCTAATGGTTAGATTTACAATATCTCCAACCTTGAGGTCAATATCACCTTGATGAACACCCGTTCTAATTTCAGGGCCCTGAGTATCAAGTAATAGACCAATAGGACCATAATCAGCAGATTGCTCGGCATTAATTTGGCGAACTAGATCTATAACATTTTGCGCGTCTTTATGTGTCGCATGAGACATATTTATTCTTGCAACATTCATGCCCGCCTTATGGAGTTTCTTTAAGACATCATATGTATCAGTACAGGGGCCAATTGTAGCTATGATTTTTGTTTTTATGGCGTTCATGCTTCGCACTATACTCGATATTCCATTGATATGAATAATTTGACATCGTTGTCAGTTAAGGAGTATTCTTTTATACAAGCAATTAATCAATTTAATGAATTTATTTATATTTGGTGGTACTGGCGATCTAGCAGGAAGAAAGCTGCTACCGGCTCTGTACCGGCATCACAAAGCAGAAAGGTTAAATCCTGAAACTCAAATATATGGCATTGGATCTAGAGAAATAGATACAAAGACTTATAGGGAAGATACTAAAAAGAATCTAGAAATTTATCTCGAACCTGAGGAATATAGCGAGCAATCTATCGACACTTTTTTGCTATTAGTACAGTACAAAAAAATTAATTTTAATATTTCGGATGATTTTCAATCGTTGCGAGATATAACGACTGCAAACGAAAGAAATCTTTATTATTTAGCAGTTTCGCCATCATTCTACAAAATAATAGCTGATAACTTAAGCAATCAATCATTGATCGGCCCCTCCTCTTCTATCATTGTAGAAAAACCAATCGGCACAAATCTTCTATCATCCGTAGAAATTAATGAGGCTCTCGCAAATCATTTTGCAGAAAATCAGATTTTTAGAATCGATCATTATCTTGGCAAAGAAGCAGTGCAGAACCTACTAGCTCTAAGGTTTGGGAATATACTATTTGAAAAAATCTGGTCCAATGTGGCGGTAGATCATATCCAAATTACAGTTGCCGAGACACTTGGATTAGAGAATAGAGGTTCATATTACGATCACACTGGGGCGATCAAAGATATGCTTCAAAATCATCTGCTACAAATCTTATGCCTAGTAGCAATGGAGCCACCAACAAGTGTGAATTCTGAGTCTATAAGAGATGAAAAATTAAAAGTACTTAGATCTCTCCGCCATATAGAGATGAATTCAATACAAGATCATTGTGTCATTGGTCAATACAAAGACGGAGCCATTCATTCAACGCCAAAGATAGCTTACAGGGGCGAGGAAGGCGTTCAAGACGAAAGTAAAACAGAAACATTTGTTGCGCTAAAAGTATGGATAGATAATTGGCGATGGTCAGGAGTACCCTTCTTCTTGAGAACAGGAAAGCGCATGACTGAAAAACGCTCTGAAATAGTCATACAATTTAAGTCCGTCCCCCTTAATATTTTTGATTCAAAAAAGATTCAAAAAGATAATCAATTGATCATCAGACTTCAGCCCGAAGAAAGCATTAAACTGAAAATTATGATTAAAAAACCCTCAGCTTCAGGATTTCAATTACAAGAACTGCCCCTAGACCTTCTCTTTACTGATTATTATGAAGACGATCATCTGGATGCCTATGAAAGACTTTTGATGGATGTGATTGATAATAAGCCTTCGTTATTCATGCGTCGAGACGAAGTTGAGGCAGCCTGGGTATTTATTGATGGGTTGATTGACTCAATCTCTAATGGTGACTTAAGTCTCTCTAAATATAACGCTGGAAGTTGGGGCCCTTCAAGCTCGGATTTACTTATCTCACAGCATAATTCTAAATGGAACAATGAGGATGAGTAGATGTTAAATAAAATTAATTTAATTAAAGACAGAATACAACAAAGAAGCAATGCAAGCAGAGCAGCCTATCTCAATAATATTGAATTCTGGAAAAAAAATTCTCCAAATAGAAACAGCCTGGGTTGCTCGAACTTGGCTCATACCTATGCTGCATGCAATAAAAAATCCCCGACTGGAAGTCTGAATATTAAAAAATTTATTGGGATAATTACAGCTTACAACGACATGTTGTCTGCGCATGCACCGCTAGAAGCTTACCCAGGGCAGCTAAAAAATGAGGCTGATAAATTAAACCTTCATATCCAAGTCGCCGGAGGAGTGCCTGCTATGTGTGACGGTATTACCCAGGGTGAACCTGGGATGGAGCTCTCACTATTTAGTAGGGATGCAATCGCACTTTCAACAGCCATTGGTTTATCTCATAATGTATTTGATGCGGCAATATGCATGGGCACATGCGATAAAATCGTTCCTGGTTTGCTTATTGGAGCTCTTAAATTTGGTCATCTGCCCATCATATTTATTCCAGGAGGGCCAATGGCAACCGGCATCTCTAATGCAAAAAAATCAGAAACAAGGCAATCCTATGCGGCTGGTGAAATAGATAAAATAGATCTTCTGGCAATAGAGCAACAAGCCTACCACTCCAAAGGAACTTGCACATTTTATGGCACAGCCAACACCAATCAATTAATAGCAGAAGCTATGGGCTTTCAACTTCCAGGAGCAGCCTTCACTCCAACAGATTCACCCATTAGAGAGGCTCTTAACAAAGAAAGTCTAAAATCACTCATGAAACTGATGGATATAGAGCTGGGATTAGGTGAAATGTTAGATCTTAAAAATTGGATTAACGCCATCATTGTTTTATTAGCGAGTGGCGGCTCAACCAACCTAGTCATTCATTTAATCGCAATGGCTCGGTCAGCTGGATACATTATTGAAATTGAAGATTTTAATGATCTCTCCCAAATCATCCCCCTTCTATGCCAAATCTATCCAAATGGAAATGCTGATGTCAATGAATTTCACGCGGAAGGAGGAATAGCCAGGTTGTTAACAAATTTAATAGATGGTGGCTTAATTTACGAAGATATTCAGACCGTGGCTGGATTAGGCCTATCACACTATACAAAGGTTCCTTTCATAGAATCCTCTAAAGATAAGACTCTGAGATGGGCAAACCTTGAGAGGCATACTAGACCTCTTAAAAGTATTGCTACTGCAGAGAGCCCATTTAAACCTAATGGTGGAATTAAATTCATTGGCGGTGATATTGCAGAAGGTGTGATAAAAGTTTCTGCTTTAAAGGATGAAAATGCAGTGATCCGAGCTCCTACAAAAGTATTCTTGAGCCAAGAGGCAGTGCTAAAAGCCTTTGAGAGTGATGAATTAAATCAGGATGTAATCTTAGTGTTGTTGGGTCAAAGTCCAGCTATGAATGGAATGCCTGAATTACATAAACTGACATCTCCAATCAATGTGTTGCAAAAAAGAGGTTATAACATCGCACTGGTTACTGATGGGCGAATGTCTGGAGCCTCGGGATCATTTCCAGCTTTGATTCATGCTGTGAGTGAAAATGATAATCTATATAAGATTAGAACGGGCGACATCCTGACTCTAGACTTAGAGAATGCCAAGCTATCTATCGTGGATCAAAACCTTGAAAAACGAGAGCCTATTCAGATTGCTCCCAGCAATCATGGTCTTGGTAGAGAGCTATTTAAAATATTCAGAGACAATGTAAGCTCGGTAAAACTTGGAGCAACTATTTTTCATGACTGACTTCGATCTAATAATTCCAAAGATTCTACCCACTCTCACCCTCTCTTCTGTGCATGAGGCAAAAAAGGTTTGTGATCTTCTAAGGACCGCAAAGATTAATTCTCTTGAGGTGACATTAAGATCAGGTGTCTCTTATGAAGCGATAGAATATATCTCAAATGAGTCTGAGATTAATTTAGGGTTAGGGACGGTGCTCAATCTTAAGCAACTTCTTAAATTTAAAGATCTAAAAATTACTTATGTCGTCTCCCCAGGCTTTGATGAAGGAATTAGTAATTATTGTAAGCAAGAAGGTGTTGTGTATATTCCTGGCATTGAAACTGCATCAGAAATAATGAATATGATTAAGCATGGGCATAAGAAATTAAAATTCTTTCCGGCTGAACAATCTGGTGGAGTGGAGAAATTAAAATCATTTAATGCAGTATTTCCAGAGATCAGTTTCATGTGCACTGGTGGTATCAATCTAATTAACTATAAAAGTTATGCCAAATTACGGAATGTATTCTCTGTCGGTGGATCGTTTGTTTTACCAAAAGAATTCCTCATCGAAGATGATCTGGATGAGGCTGTTAAATATCTTCAGTTATTGTAGGCGAAAAAAAACAGAGCTAGCTCTGTTTTCTTAAGTTCGAGATTGGAAGAGGTCTAAAGTGAGATTCTCTTTAGCTCCTTGAAGGTTTTCTCTTGCCTTCTTGGTGGGTTACTAAGCTCTTTTTTATCGTCAACTCTTAGCATCGCTTTCGCCCTTCGTCTCTGCCTCCTCTTTCTCTCTTACTCCCGTCTGCAGTTGTTTGTAAGTCGGTCCGAGTTGGTCTATTAAATATACGCCTCTGATTAAAAGTGTCAACACTTATTTGGAAAAAAGATGAAGTATTTTACTTTGACGCTTTTTTGAAATCGAAATCGTCTCATTTGCATAAAAATTAATCTATAACAAATTGGCTAACTATCTGATGCAAGTCTTCTGTACCTTGGAGGTAACTAGCAATATTTACTCTCTCGTTATTGCCGTGTACACCCCTCCAATCCTTGGGATCAAACAAGACTGGATTAAAACCATAGCTGTCTATACCTAAGTCTCTAGTGAAATGACTATCTGTAAAACCAGTGCTAACTGCAGGGACAATGCGCGAACCAGGATGAAGCTTCTCAGTAACCTTGGCAATATGTTTAAAAAATTCAGAATCAACAGAGGATACTGCTGGGCTAAATGCCAAAATTACTTCAACACTCACCCCTGCTGGCTCTACTAAATCTCTAATATCCTGAATAAATTCTTCAGCAGTTCGATCTGGAAGCATTCTGCAATCAATTTCTGCGGCTGCAACTGGGGGTACAACGTTAATTTTTTGAGAGCCTTCCAACATCGTTAGTGAACAGGTATCTCTTGTCAGTGCGTGATAGGAAGGTGAGGATTCTTGCAGCTCAGCTTGAAATCTCTTGCTGGTAATATATTTTTTCATATTCGCAAAAGCTTTCGCTTGCTTGCCATCCATCTTCAACGAGAGACTCTTAAAGTAAGCATCTACTGAAGGAATAATTCTAGGTGGAAAAGGATTCTCTCGAACAAGGTTTAGCGCATGAACTATTCTGGAAACAGAGCTAGTAGTTCTTGGGGAGGAGCCATGGCCGGGAGTATCAACGGCAGTAAAGCGAAGCCAGACAGGGACCTTCTGTGTTATCTCTATAGCAAATACTTTTTCACCATCAATGATTTGACCGCTGCCACCTTCGTTGATTACAAAACCTGCGCCTTCAAATATTGCAGGGTGGTTTTCAATTAACCAGCCAGCGCCATAAATTCCGCCCGCTTCTTCATCAGCAGTTGCAACAAACACCACGTCTCTGTTGAGGTTCAAGCCACTTCTGTGTAATTTGATAAAGGATACTAACTGAGAGATGCCAGCGCCCTTCATATCGATCACCCCTCTTCCGTAGAGATAACCATCCTTGATTTCAGCAACAAGAGGATCAGTATCCCAATACTCTTTAGTGGCAGGCACGACATCTGTGTGTTGTAAAAGAATCAAGGCTGGTAAATCCCCGCCTTTAATTCGAGCCCAGATATTTCCTCTGCCAGGAGCGCTCTCTGCGCTTGAATATTCAATGCCCTCTTGTTCAAAAATATTAGCGTAAAAATCAACCGCTCTTGACTCATTGCCTGGAGGGTTAACGGTATCTACACCGACGAAGTCTGAAAGCAGCTGAACTGGATCAAGCGGCGCAGCATGTGAGATAAAGCTTAAAGTAAATAAAACATTTAATAGAAAGTATTTCTTAATCATTATTCAACTCCCTCAACTAGAACAACATGACGATTTGATGAATTCTCCGAAAAGGCTAACGCATTTTTATATTCCACCGAATGATAGCAAGCATTGGCCTCTTCCATAGAATTAAATTCTACTAGAACAGTCCTCTCGTAAGGGCCGCCCTCCAACTCAACTTGTGCCCCACCACGTACTAAAAATTTTCCACCATGCCCAGTGATTGCTGGGCCAGCTAAGCTGACATACTCTGCATATTCATCGGCATTATGCACATGGCACCGAGTGATCCAATAAGCTTTCATTGAGCCTTAAACTTAAGTCTCATCTGGTGAAGAATGGGCTCAGTGTAGCCGCTGGGCTGCGATCGACCTTGGGTAGCAAGATTACATGCTGCCTGAAAAGCTGTCCCAGTGAATAAAGGAGCCATGGGTTGATACTGAGGATCGCCAGAATTTTGCTCATCCACAATCACAGCCATTCGCTGCATTGTTTCAATGACTTGCTCCTCAGAGCATAAAGAATGGTGCAACCAATTGGCAATATGTTGACTAGATATCCTGCAAGTAGCCCTGTCTTCCATCAGACCTATATTATTGATATCCGGTACTTTTGAGCAGCCTATACCATGATCTATCCATCGCACAACATAGCCAAGTATGCCTTGAGCGTTGTTATCAAGTTCGCGCTGAATGTCCACAGCACTTAGAGCAGAGGGATTGGGTAAAAGTGGAATAGTTAGAATATCGTCCAAGCTGGCTTTTGTTCGGCTGATGAGCTTCTCTTGCTGATCTGACACAAGGATTTGATGGTAGTGCATCGCATGGAGGGTAGCTCCCGTGGGTGATGGGACCCAAGCGCAATTAGCTCCAGCTTTAGGGTGCATGAGTTTAATGTTATACATATTCAACATTTCATCAGGCATAGGCCACATGCCTTTGCCTATCTGAGCATGGCCTTTGAATCCGGTCTCAAGACCAGAATCTACATTCCAATCTTCGTATGCGAGTATCCAGGGTTGTTGCTTCATTTCTGCCTTACGAATCATGGGTCCTGCTTCCATGCTGGTGTGAATCTCATCCCCTGTTCTATCTAAAAATCCTGTATTAATAAAGATCACTCTGTCCTGAGCCGCTCGAATACATTCTTTGAGATTGACAGTTGTCCGTCTCTCCTCATCCATGATCCCGACTTTTGCGGTGAGTTGGGTAAGCCCAAGGGCTTGTTCTACAGCAGAAAATAGATCACAGGTAAACTGCACTTCTTCCGGGCCATGCATCTTGGGTTTGACGATATAAATACTCCCTGCCTTAGAATTTTGCACTGAACTATTGCCATTAAAATCATGCATGGCAATACAGATTGTGAACATTGCATCTAAAATACCTTCGGGAATTTCTTGGCCATCTGAATCTAGGATCGCTGGATTTGTCATTAAATGCCCAACATTCCTTACGAGCATCAAACTGCGGCCTGGCAAAGCAAAAGAAGAGCCATCAGCTCCTTGATACACCCTATCTGGATTAAGATGTCTGGTCATCTCTAAGCCAGCTTTCATGAAAGTTTCCTTTAGATCACCCTTCATTAAACCAAGCCAATTTCTATAAACCTGGACCTTATCCTCGCCATCAACTGCTGCCACAGAGTCTTCACAATCTTGAATAGTCGTAATGGCCGATTCCAATAAGACATCTTTAATTCCAGCTAGATCTGAAGCGCCTATTGAGTGAGTGGGGTCAACTTGAATCTCTGCGTGCAAATTATTATTTCTTAAGAGGATGCCAGAAGGCTCCTGCAAAGTCCCCTGAAACCCTTGAAATTGCTCTGCATTCATCAATGCGGTATTCGATCCATTCTCCAGTCTAGCAATCAATGATCCATCTTCAATAATCAAGGAGGTCACCTGATTAAACGATGCGTTCTTTAGGGGGAAATGTTTGTCTAAAAATGATTTAGCAAAGGCAATAACTTTATCGCCTCTAATTGGATTATACGCTCCAGCTCTTGAGGCTCCGTCTTCCTCTCCTATCATGTCTGTCCCATACAAAGCATCATAGAGGCTGCCCCAACGAGCGTTGGCTGCATTTAAAGCAAATCTTGCATTCATAACTGGCACGACCAATTGAGGCCCTGCAATCATTGCTATTTCTGGGTCTACATTTTGAGTGGTGATGTGAAAATCGCCGCCCTCTTCAACTATATAATCAATGTCCTTGAGGAATGTTTTGTACAACTCTGAATTAAAAGGTTGGTCCTTGTTAGCTAAATGCCATTGATCGATTTGCCCTTGAATCGATTCTCGTTTTGCCAATAATTCTTTATTTTTAGGAGCAAAAGTATGAATGATTGTCTCTAGCTGATCCCAGAAATTCTCTGGTGTGATCGCCAGGCCTGGCAGAAGCTCATCTGATACAAAGTTGGCTAGCTTGTCTGAAACGGACAAAGACCCTTTTGAAATATAATTATCTGACACTAGGCTCTCTCTTAATTGAAATAGGAATAAAGCCATAGTCTAACAAATAAAAAAGATCTCATTAAGTAAATCAAATAAATTACTTTCAATAATCTCTTTGAATGAAATGCTGCAATAAATTAAACTGAAGGCATGAGAAATCAGACTCCTGTTTTTTACTTACCCTTGGTTTTCTTTGTGCTGATGAGTTGCGGTGGTGGTGGCGGAAGCTCTAATAACGCCTCCTTGCCAATAAGCAATATCAGCACGCCAGTGATTCCAGCTACCTCATCAAATTTGTTAGCACACACAACAGGAACTATTGATGGAACTCTTGCCTACGGAGAAATTTCTAGAACATTTATTTTGTACGTCCCGTCTAGCTATGACAGCTCATCGAAACAACCCTTGGTATTTAATTTTCATGGCTATAGCAGTAATGCAAGTGAGCAAATGGCATATGGAGATCTGCGATCTCAAGCCGATGCCAATGGTTTTATCTTGGTTCACCCTGAAGCCCTTGATGATATTTATGGAAGGAGCTACTGGAACATTAAAGGATGGTCAACAAGCGTTCATGATGATGTCAAATTTGTTGAGAATCTTATTAATTTATTGATGGATAAATATTCTATCAACGCAGAAAGAATTTACTCAACCGGGATGTCGAATGGGGGTTTTTTTAGTTTTCATCTGGCATGCAATTTAAGCGCGAGCTTTGCTGCAGTAGCATCGGTAACTGGCTCGATGACATATGAGACATTTGATAACTGTAACCCTAGAAAGCCTACTCCAGTGATGCAGATACATGGCTCTCTTGATGCCACCGTACCTTACAAGGGATTGGATGCCCTAAACATGAAACCAATCATGGATGTTATGGAGTATTGGAAAGTGAGCAATGGATGCGATGATTATATCTTGTCGCTCCCTGGGATCCTGCCTAGCACCTCATCCTGGACTGAAACCTATGAATATAATAACTGCCTAAATAATACGCAAAATGTTCATCTATACGTTCAAGGAGCAGGACATATATGGCCAGGTTCCAGGTATAGCAGCATCGCCTCTCCAGACTCAAGCAGTAGAATATGGGGCTTCTTTTCAACGTACGATATTAATGGCGTCATACAATAAAAAAGACTGGCATTAAAAGCATCATTTTTTGTTTCAGCAGCCATATCCATAAAAAAGGCCCCGCGTAAGCGAGGCCTTCAATCTTATAGACTTAGTTGGGGGAAAGCCTAAAAGTTATACTTCCATCTCACGCCATAGGTTGCCTGATCTCTAGCCCAAATGGACTTATTGAATCCTAGCGGCGCTGTTGCCTCGCCTATGTGCATGATGTTTTGCTCGTCCGTGATGTTTTGACCATAAATATCAACACGCCATTTTACATCGTCCGTCGCAGGTGTAATAGAAACCATGGCATTGTACTCAGTCCATGCTGGCACTTTATCCCACTCCAGATCAAACAAACTGGTGTAGCGCTCATCTTGTTTGTATGCATCAAGTCTAAAATTCACATTAAAATTTTCTGTGGTCATGGTGTACTGAACACCAAGATTTGCTGAAAACTCAGGATGAGTTAAAGAGTTGCCGCCAATATCAGATAAGAGTCCATCCTTCATAACATCCGCAGGGGTGCAGCCTAAAATAGCACAAGCTGTACTCACCATGTATTGACCATATAGATCTCGCGAAGCAGTCAATGACGGCAAATGACCTGCAGCAACATTGGGCAGGAAGCTGACAGGGGTGGGTTCGCCAGTTGTTCTATCACCATGGAATTCTGCAGGCACTATGAGTGCTTGTGCAGGACCCCAAAGTCCAGCCTGCCACATGTTCCAGATAACAGTTGCAACATCTTTTCGGACAACAAACACCTCTCCATCCGCTGCATTTTTCATCAGATGCCAGTTACCACAACCGGTTGTTAAGCATAGATCAGCATTGGCTGGATTCATCAGCATTTCACCGCTAGCAATCTCTGACTCCTCCCAGCTCATCCCAATATTAAATTGCCATTGGGGAGCATTAACAGGCACCCAAATAAATTCACTCTCAAAACCCATCATGTCAACATCAATCCCTTCGTTCACACGAGTTTTATTTTGAATTTTTGTGACCTGGTAGTCTTGCGCATCGTAAATGTAGGCCGCCGCATTCCATCTCATGCCCTGAGAAGGGAAGTCTGCTTTGAATCCAACCTCGTAAGCATTCAGCTCGGTTGAAGGGAAAACCTGAGGGGTGTTTGGATATTTAGCAGGGTCCAACGCCGGGTTAAATCCTCCGCCCTTGAAACCTTTGGAAATGGAGCCATAGACAAGCGTATTATCATTTAGAACAAAGTCCACAACAAAACGCCCTGTGTTATTGGCATATTCAGTTTCAGGATCTCCAGGGGTACCTGAGGCGTACCATGATTGACCAAACTCAGGAATTGATTGACCGGGAATAGCGGTAAAGCCGTTGCCCTGACTTCCAAAACCCACAACGCTTAAAAATGGTGATCTACCATACTGCTCTTTGTAATCTTCAGTTCTTCGAGGACCCAGTGTATATTTCAACCTATCGCTCTGTTGGTAATAAATTTCACCAAAAATAGCGGAGCTGCGTGAAGCAGAGATACTAGAAGTTCTATAGAGAGGTGCATATAACTGCACATAGCCTTGGGGCAGTCCACCAGTTAATACTCCTGGAGGGAAAAGCGCCAATGCATCCAAGCCATTTGCTGCAATATCATAAACACTTTTTCCAGAGGCACTGGTGTGTATCGCACCAAGCAAATAATTCCATTGACCATCAAGGCTGGATTGGAATCGGACTTCTGTTACCTCGTTTTTGCCTTCGGGGTTGTATTGGCGATCAAATCCATCTGGGTAATTCATAATGTCTGTAACGCAGCCACCATAGGTACCAAGTGTTCCATCTTCAAGGGTGCAATTGGAGCCATACCCACTCATAGGAATATATCCACCGGGAAAGTATGGGCTGTCTTTGAATCTTAAAGCATCATATTCCTCTGATTCATACACGCCTGTTCGGTCATACAATCGTTCTTTGCTAGAGTGAGAAAATGTCATGTCCCAACTTTCATTGATTGAGTGGTTAATGATTAACTGCGTGATATCTTGATCGATGATGTATCGAGGGTTGCCGCGGTTATTTGATTGCCAAAAACCTTGAGGAGCGCCAGACATATCTGTCACTGGGGTGTAGTCTAGAATCCCAGTGAGAATAGCTAAATTTTCAACAAAGGTTGCCATCGGATGAGTTAATTCATGAACTAAAGGGCCGCCAGGGGTACAACCCACTGCTACAGAGGGGTCACGTTTACAATACCTATTATTTACATAGTGGCGAGCGGAATCTTCCTCGTACTTGTCATAGACAAATAGAATGTCCGTTGAGTCGCTCACTTGCCAAGCAAATGAAAATCTGTAAGCCGCTGAATCTCGGTTATTAATGTGAGAGGTAGGTGCTTTTGAGTAAATGTTTTTGATGTCGCCATCCCTCTCTATAGAAGCAGTGGCAAACCTGACGGCCATGGAATCACTTAGGGGATAGTTCAGCGTGTATTTGAGTTTCTCTAAATTATAATCACCAACGTCCACTGACACCATTTGAGTGACTTCATCAAATTGTGGTCTAGCGGTAATCAAATTAATTGCGCCACCCACTGAATTTTTTCCATAAAGAGTGCCCTGTGGACCTCTTAAAACTTCAATACGCTGCATATCCAGAAATTCACCATCCTGCATGGTGGTTGATCCAACTGGCAAATCATTCACATGAATTTCGACCCCTGACTCAGCAGTCGCCGAGACAGCTAAATTGGTGATACCACGAATATTAAAAGCTCCACCACCTGCGTCATTGCCTTGAAAATTTAAACTAGGTGTAACCAACTGAAGATCTGAACCAGATTCAATCTGCATGTCGTTAAGCATATCGGCTGTCAAGGCCGTAACCGCTATAGGAACATCCTGAAGACTTTCTTCTGTTCTTTGTGAGGTCACAATAATCTCTTCAATAAGACTCCTAGAGGTTACTTGAGAATGCAGCGGCTGCATAACAAACAAAAGGCTGGCGGCCAGCACTGAAGCGTGCAGGATTCTATTCATTGGTATTATTTTCATGGTTTTACTTCCCCCTAATAAAAGTAATAACTGGTGAGTGAGATTAATGATTCTGCAGTAGCAGAACACAATCACTAGTATCTATACATACTACTTAATCAAATAAAGATCATGAATGCAATAAAAAGATGTATTTATTTTACTGAGAAGTAAGATCATATATTTTATGTCTATATTTTTTATTGATTGAGAATCTATAAAAATTACTCGTATCTCGCTATGCTGTTAGGCTTGGTAATGAATATTAAAAATATGCTAATAAATTTTACTCGCTCTGTAAGTCTGATCTTCGGCTTGTTGCTCTTCTCAAGCGCCACTTATGCGATCAATGAGGCTGAGTTAATCCTTAGCTCTAACCATGTTTTATTGATGACAGGTGAGAGACAATCTCAGGCTCTTTCAGTGGCTATCACCGACCAGAGAATTGTGTGGATTGGGGATCACCAAACAGCCAAAACCATTAAAGGCAAACATATTAATTTTGGTGACCAGGCAATCTTGCCTGGATTTATTGATGCGCATGGTCATGCTTCTTATGTGGCTTTTGCTACCCAGGTAGCAAACCTAGCCTCTCCTCCTGTTGGTGAAGTGAAAACCATTGCAGACCTTCAGCTCCAATTAAAAAACTTTATTAAAGAAAAGGAGATTGGTCCAGGAGAATGGGTCATTGGTCTTGGTTACGATGATCCACTTTTAAAGGAGCAGCGCCATCCCACCAAGAAAGATTTAGATGTTGTCAGCACGTCCAATCCGATATATTTAATTCATGTTTCAAGTCACTTGGGTGCCGCCAACTCACTTGCATTGTCTTTGGCTGATATTACCAAGGATTCCCTGGATCCTTCGGGGGGTAAGATTCGAAGACTGTCAGGCTCAACTGAGCCCAACGGCGTTTTTGAAGAAACTGCAGCATATCCTCTGCAGCAGCTAGCCATGACCTCTTATAAAGACCCTCTGGGAAGTGTTAGAGAAGCCATGAAGATTTATGCAAGAAATGGAATTACGACGGCGCAAGATGGGGCTGCGAGCCTTGAATCAATAGCGTTGATGCAAGCCGCGGCTGCTCAGGGTTATCTTAATTTAGATGTCATCACCTACCCTATTGGCCAGGGAAATACTGAAGCCCTCATAGACTCGTTTGCCTTTGGGCAATACCAAGGGCGATTAAAGCTTGGGGGAATCAAACTCGTGCTCGATGGCTCGCCTCAAGGGAAGACAGCCTATCTAACGCAACCCTATCTCAAAGCTCCGCATGGACAAGAAGCTGATTACAAAGGCTACCCTTTAATACCGCAAACATCTGTCAATGACTTAGTTAAAATATATTCTCAAGCAGGCATACCCATCATGGCTCATGCCAATGGCGATGCGGCGGCTGATATGTTGATTCAATCGATAGAAGAAGCTGGGATAACTTCTGATCACCGAACCATTATGATTCATGCTCAAACCGTTAGAGAGGATCAATTAGACCAAATGAAAGTGCTAGGAATTATCCCATCCTACTTCTCGTCGCATACCTTTTATTGGGGTGACTGGCATCGAGACTCTGTCTTTGGTATAGATCGAGCCTCACGGATTAGCCCAACGCGATCAACTCTTGAAAGAGACATGCTCTTTACCGTTCACAACGATGCGCCGATTGTCCCTCCGGACATGATTCGCTTGCTTTGGTCAACAACCAACAGACTAACTCGATCTGGCAAAGTACTTGGAGAAGATCAAAAAATATCTACTTATGATGCTTTAAAAGCCATGACCATTAATGCGGCCTATCAGCACTTTGAAGAAAAAGATAAAGGCACCATTGAGGTTGGGAAATTAGCCGATCTTGTTGTGCTTTCAGTTGACCCTCTAAGCATCCAAATAGAATCATTGTTAGATATCAAGATCATCTCAACCTTTTCACATGGCAAAGAAATCTTCAGCTCCAGCCAATAAACTTCTCGTTAAAGTCTAGAGATTTAGAGTTAAAAAATTAACTAACCATCAAATTATTAAAACTATCAGGGTTTAGATCTGATAATAAAATAATCGATGCGTTTACACAAAACCATTTAAATTTCAGCACAAAGAGCATTTAGAGCATCGATAGATAAGGTAAATCACTCCTTAATTGTTGGGTTATATAATTCATCCTGTCCTGTATACCAGTACTTGAATAATTTCTCAGCAGGCTTGCCTCTAATTGATTGAGATATATTTGGAAACCCTTCTACTGTGTTTGAAATTGCTGGGTGTTGATTAACATCTGGTATTAATGTATCTGATAACCAATACCCAGCTGATGTTGTTGTACCCAATGTCTCAAAATAACCTTGAGTATCGACTGCTCTAAAGAGCCCTTCTGTAAATATTGCTTGAGCCGAAAAATCAGTCTTTACTTCATACTGAACACATTCATAGGTAACATCATTAATGGTTCCTGGAGTGCAGAACCCATCCTCTATACAGCCCGTTGACAAAAAGGATGCATGACTTTGTGAGAATAAATTAAACATGACAGGGGGAATAGTCGTACTAGTGTTATGCCAGCAGGGCTTGCTATCTAAGCAATTCCATTCATTGTATATTCCCTCTATCCAGTCCATTGCTCTTTCTTGCATTAAATCAACCGTGGCAGTCTCAACTTCAGCATCAGATAATAAATGACCAAAGGGTAAAACAATGCCATCAACTTTATCAAATACTCTTTTATCATTCCATTGAATACCTTCACCGACATAGATTCTGCCTGAGAATCTTCCTCTGATTTGATCAATGATACTGCCCATTCGTTCCATATAATAATCTTTGAGTGCATCAACTTCAGATTGTGGGGGGTTCCAGTTGTCGCCGGTGCCACAATGAAAACATAGCCACATCGCACTCCAATCAGCAGATATTGCCCCTACGCCAATTTGTTCTAAACGATCTGCTTCCCACAGTATGTGTTCTTCGTGGGCATCCATAATTTTCTTTAAGAGAGGCATATCTAGCCTTACATACCCTGAAAGATGTGTTGCATCAAATAGATAATTCATATTACTGTCTTGTGTTAGAAACTGCCAAGTATAATTAGTTTTTATTCCTAACTTATTCGCTTCGGATACAATATATTCAACTACCCAATCATCTAGGTGTTTCATGCTATGATCGATTTGCCAGTGTTCGGCTGTAGCATTTTTCCAGTAACCAAAATTATATATGTTTACTTCAGTCGCACCGTGATCTTTAAGTCTTCGTAAAGTTGTTCTATACATCAACTTGATGTATTCGTCTTCTGTGCAATCTGCAATCCAACTCGCACCCTTGCCTTTGTAATTATTATATATCCACTCAACCCCATAATCTTTAAAACCGATTGATTTAACATGTTCATCACCGAACACATTTTGAGGCGAAGGCATAGGATACACACCTAGATAAGATTCATAAATCTCTGCATTGTGAGGGTTCACACAAGACCCTTCAAAGTCCTCTGTCTTGACTTGAACGGTAACACTTGCTGATGCGCTACCACATGTTATGGTCAATGTTTGATCGCCGTCACCAGTCATAGTAACCGTCTCACTGCCTGAAGTAGCCTTACTCCCAGACCAATAAACCGATGCTGTACAAGATGATGCATTAGAACTGTTCCAGGATATAACGGTTGAGTCACCCTGGAATACAACTGTTGGGTCTGCTGTGATAGATGCTGTGTCTTGAGGAGGTGTTGGCGTTGGTGGTGCTGGGGTTGGAGTCCCGCCTCCACCGCCACCGCCACCGCAAGATAAAAGAAACAAAGAGGATAAGATTAAATTATATATTTTCATAGTTTTAATCTACACGTAATAAATCATGCGTCTATAGTCAACACCTCATATTAAATTATTGATTAAATATTAGTTAGTTCAAAAATAGGATTCGGGAATCGGAGCAAACTGCAAGCCTCGGTGATAGCCATCGTAATATCAGGGCAAATGGTGTTATGACTTTTCTATGTGATTTATATCAACTATGCTATTTGAATGAAAAATATAATTAGATTCCCTTTAAGGATAGTTTCAAATCAACAGCCTCTTTTGGCCTTATTTCTCGTGGCAATGGTTTCTACCATCGGTACTGCCGATGATGGCCGCGTCCTATTTGATCCCATGGATGTATTCGAACTCGAGTGGGCGACGGATCCACGTGTTTCACCTGATGGGGGCAACATCGTCTATGTCCGCCAGTCAAACGACATCATGAAAGACCGTCAGCGCTCAAATCTCTGGCAGGTTTCAATAGACGGAAAGAACCACCGACCCCTAAGCTCTGGACTGAAAAACTCTACCTCGCCTCGTTGGTCACCGGATAATAAAAAGCTTGCCTTCATCTCTAATGACACGGGTTCACAACAGATTCACCTGCGCTGGATGGACAGTGGAGAAACAGCGGTAATTTCGCACCTACAACACTCACCCTCAAACCTTTCATGGTCACCGGACGGTAAGTGGCTCGCCTTCACGATGAATGTCCAAACCTCCAGTAAACCTATTGCAAAACCACGCACCAAGCCAGAGGGTGCCACCTGGGCAGAAAACCCCATCACCGTCACAACCACCCAATATCAGTACGACGGCCGAGGCATTGTTGAGCCTGCCTACCGCCATGTGTTTATTATTCCTGCCGATGGTGGCTCTGCACGACAGCTTACGGAGGGCGATTTCAATCATCATGGTTCACTTGCCTGGTCTCCTGAGAGCGAGCATGTTTTCTTCTCCGCCTATCGCTCAGATAATTGGGAACTGGTTAGCGATGAAGCTGATATCTATTCAGTATCCATCGCGACAAAGAAACTCGAGCAAATCACAAATGAGCCTGGGGCTGAGCGTTCGCCCGTCATATCGCCAAACGGTCGCATGATTGCCTTTAGCCGCCAAGAGCGTCGCCCCCTCGCCTATACTCCTAATCGCATTGCTATCTTGGATTTACAAAATAAGAACACTCGAGTGCTTACAGAGGATCTTGATGGGGAAGCAGACAGCCTTAGGTGGGCAGAAGACAATCAATCCCTTTATTTTATCTATGACGAACGTGGCATAAGAAAAGTAGGTCAGGTCGCGCTCAACGGCAAGTTAAAAGAAGTAGTTAGTGGACTTGGTGGCACAAGCATTGGGCGACCTTATCTTTCAGGTGGATTTCATATTGCTGGCGATGCCATTGCTTTTACTTATGGCCAGTCAGACAGGCCTGCGAATATCGCGGTCTTCAAGGCTGGCAAAACCCAAGTACTAACGGCGCTGAATGAAGATTTACTCGAGCATCGTAAGCTGGGGGAAGTTAATGAAATTATCTATAAATCATCCTTTGATGGTCAGGAGATTCAAGGGTGGTACATCACACCGCCAGACTTCGATGCATCAAAGAAATACCCCTTAATTCTAGAGATTCATGGTGGCCCGCATCTAGCCTATGGTCCACATTTCTCTGCCGAGCTTCAAATCATGGCAGCAGCTGGCTACATTGTTTTCTATGACAACCACCGTGGCAGCCTGTCCTATGGAGAAGATTTTGCGCTCCTGCTACAGTACAAATACTCCAGCCTTGAAGACTTTGCCGATCATATGTCAGGCATTGATGCGCTGATTGATCGTGGTCTTGTAGACAACAAGAATCTCTTTATTGCTGGTGGCAGCGCTGGCGGTATCGCGACAGCTTATGCGGTGGGACTAACCAATCGATTCAATGCTGCGGTTGCGGCCAAGCCAGTAATCAACTGGATCAGTAAAACGCTGACAGCAGATTCTATGGTTGGGCAGATCTATCATCAATTCCCCGGTCCTCCGTGGGAAAACCTTGAGCATTATTGGGAACGCTCGCCACTATCTCTCGTCGGGAATGTAACAACACCAACCATGCTCTTGACCGGTGAAGACGATCGACGCACGCCAATCTCAGAGACTGAACAGTTCTATCAGGCGCTGCAATTGCGAGGAGTAGAAAGCGCTATGGTGCGACTTCCTGATACCTCTCACGGCATTGCTGGCAGACCGTCACGCTTGATCACCAAAGTCGATCACATTCTTGCTTGGTTTGAACGATATCGCACCGACAAGGATTAGTATTATTAGGCATCTTATTTATTAAAAAGAACATTATTGGGGAATTGCTATGAACTATAGAAATTTAGGTAGATCGGGATTAAAAGTTTCAGAGTTATCCTTTGGGTCTTGGGTGACTTTTAACAAGCAAGTAGATGCAAATTTGGCTGAAAAGATGTTTGGAACTTGCTTAGATGCAGGTATTAACTTTTTTGATAATGCTGAAGCTTATGAGAGAGGAGAATCTGAGGTAGTGATGGGCAAGGCACTTAAAGCTCTCAGCAATCCAAGGGATTCATATTGTGTATCTTCGAAAGTATTTTTTGGTGCTAAAGAAAACCCCTTACCTACTCAAATAGGGCTAAGCAGAAAGCATATAACCGAAGCCTGTCATCAAGCTTTAGAGAGGTTAAGGGTTGATTATTTAGATTTATATTTTTGTCATCGAGCAGATCCCGAAACTCCTATTGGTGAAACTGTATGGGCCATGCACAATCTCGTTACACAAGGAAAAATACTCTACTGGGGAACATCTGAATGGAGTGCAGAAGAAATTTCAGAAGCGTATGAATTTGCTTATTCAAATCATCTAACCCCTCCCTCTATGGAGCAGCCCCAGTATAATCTTCTGGACAGGGATAGATTCGAAAAGGAGTAAGGGCCTCTTTATGAGAAATATGGACTTGGCACAACCATCTGGTCACCTTTAGCTTCTGGTGCTTTGACAGGCAAATATCTAGAGGGAATTCCTGAAGGATCAAGAGCATCTTTGGAAGGTTATGAGTGGCTTAAGAAGAGCATGGTTGAATCTGATCGCGGTCAAGAGAGAATGACAAGAGTCGCATCATTAGCGCTCATTGCAGAAAAATTAAATGTAAGTATGTCTAAACTAGCGATTGCCTGGTGTCTGTTAAATAAAAATGTTTCAACAGTAATTCTAGGGGCTTCTAAAATAGAGCAATTAGAAGAGAACCTAAAAAGTGTAGAGGTGTTGCCACTACTCGATGAAACTATTCAGAAAGAATTATTGCTAATTTAATATATGTGAGAGGTTAAAAACTGGAGCGGGAAACCAGGTTCGAACTGGCGACCTCAACCTTGGCAAGGTTGCGCTCTACCAACTGAGCTATTCCCGCTTATCTAAAGATTGTTAATATACTCGCTCGATACCCTGCTTTCAAGCAGTAAAATGATTAATATGATGACATTTTTATCATTTCAATCTTGGGTCGAAGTAATTAGCGATCCAAACTCCCAATAAGATTAATAGAGTCCCTAACATCATGGTAAAAGTTATGGGCTCTGAAAGAATCCAATAGCCAAAAATCATACCTGTAACCGGAACAAGGTAGGTTGGTGTGCTAGCAACAATAACCGATGTTTTCTTGAGCAAGTAAATCCAACCTGTCATGCCAATGCCTGTACAAATAATCCCAAGCATCATGACACTGCCAACTGAGTTAAATGTAAAATTATTAGGTGCGCCAATGGTTAGCTCGTAGATTGTTAAAGGCGTAGAGAAAATGGCGCCAAAAAATAATGGCAATATTGCCAATAAAAATCGATTGATGTGCCTCAATTGACCAAAAAAATTATTTGAAAGACCAAATAAAACAGTGGCCAACAGGCATAAAAATAATGGGAATAAATCTCCATGGAATGAGTTGTAGCCAGTAAATATCAGCAAGCCAAAAAAACCAATCACCAGACCAAAGATTTGAAATTTATTGGACTCCAAGGCAAAAAAATTCACTGCAATAATGAGTGTTATTAATGGGGCAATCCCGTTAAGAACCGCCATGGTTCCAGCATTGGCAGAATGCGCTGCTAGGGCTATCAATGGAAAGGGTATGCCGAAATTAATTAAGCCAAGAAGCATTAGCGGCTTAAAATTCTCTTTAATGTCCTTAATATGCTTTGGTCTTATAAAGATCAGGGCAAGAAACCCAGAGGAAATCAATAATCGAAATGTGACCTGCATTCCTGGTTGAAGATCAAGGGCTGCCGTTTTTAAAAAAACATAAGCGAGCCCCCAAATTGTGCCCAGGAGAAGGATGAGAAAAAAATTCTTGATGGATTGCATGATCGGTCCAAAAAAAACTTCACTCTACTCTTTTTATGATGAAATGCTATATTTTTTTGAGACGATTTTTACGTGTAAATTTACGCCCAAGGAAAGGGTTTAAAACTTGTAAATCTGAAGGATTGCTGTGCAGTAAATGCAACGAAGAATTGCTCAATTCAACAGAGAAGTCTTTTACTGAGAGCCTGAAGTTCCTAGTATTTCTTGGGTGCGCATTCGTTCTCCTGTGCGCTGAGCTTTTTCAAGAGTTTCTCTGCTCTGCTCTTCGATTCTCTCTAATTCTTGTTTGGTGTAGCAAAATTTTTCAGGAATTTTAGTGCCTAGAACTTTTTTAGTCTGGCAGATTTTTTCACCTTCTTTAGGACTAACATCGATCTCACTGGGCAAGGTCTCAGAGGTAGAGGCACAACCAAAACCAAGAGCAATAAAGAGCATGGGTAAAAAGAGTTTTTTCATTTAAATGGGAGTTATGTATACGGAAGAAATATACACCAATCGGTAAAAATTGACATTACTTAGTCACTTAAATCAGGCAAATAATTTCCTAGCTTTGATTGAGAGCTTTTAATCTGCTGAGCAAGTTTTTTGCTGCAAGCGCAATAATGATTGCAAAAGGAGCTCCGGTAACAAGCACAGAGGTTTGCAAAGCCGAAAGGCCTCCCCCAGCTAAAAGCGCTGCTGCCAAAATACCCAAAGAAACAGCCCAGACTATTCGAGCTAACATCGAGGATGTTGTTGAGGATCTTGAGGGTCAAGTTAAAAGAATGCTGGATTACCTGGAACTGCCGTTTGAAGACGACTGTATTGCATTTCATAAAACAGAGCGGTCAGTGAGAACAGCGAGTTCTGAGCAGGTCAGAAAACCTGTAAATAAAGATGGTATGGGTCGTTGGAAGCCCTATGCAAAAAATCTGAAGCCCTTGTTGGAAAGCTTAGACCGGTATCTGCTAATGCCAGAAGATATCTCTCTGATCAACTAGCCGCTTAGAATATTAGCTCACAAGCTCTCCAAACAATCTTTTGCATCATGCATAAAAAAGGAGCTCCGAGGAGCTCCTTTTTTAAAACTATCTTATCTACTTAGATTAGTTATTACTAAAATGAATAATTAAGAGTTAAGCCGTAAGTCTTGTAGGCATTTGGGTATCCAAAAAATGAAGTTTGTGATGGATCTGCGGTCGCAGGAAACACCGTTGTTAAAAATTCATCATCATTAATATTTTTGCCCCAAAGTGTTAGCGCAAAGTTACCGCGATTGATGCCGGCTGAAAAATTTAGAGTATCTTGTTTCTTTCTTCCATTGCCTTTTGAATCCAAGATGGCCTGCCAAGCTACGTTTTCGACTAACTTCACCTCACTAGCATACAAGTGACTGAATCTAACATACCCATCATATTCACCGGAATTCCAATTCCACGTTGCAGTGCTAGAGATTGTATCCTCAGGCACGTTGGATGGAACGGTTCCAGTTAAATCGCCCGATGCTGACGCTGGGAATGAGTCATAAATAGGATCCATAAATAACCCACTAATAGCTATATCTAAGCTTTCAACAGGAGAGAATACAAGGTCAAACTCTACACCATCAGCTGATTGCGAGCCTGCATTTGCTAAAACAAAACCTGTTCCAATAAAGGTATTTGATTGAAAACCTTTGATCTCTTGATCAAAAATAGCAATATTAAGATAACCATTTGGAAGGTAAATTTTTGCACCTAACTCAAGCACTTCCGCTTCTTCTGGGCTTGCATATCTTTGGCCTAGGCCAGTGTTTGGGCCTGCAGGAGTTCCTGCTGCCTTCAATGCTGCTTGCTCTGTCGCATCAGGCAAAGAGTTTCTTGAAATATTCCATGCTGTTGCTTTAAAGCCAGTTGAAATTCCACCATAAATATTTACAGCGTCATTTAATGTAAATGAAAGTTTCGCAGTATAGTCAATGTTGTCATCCTTGCTTTGTCCGTCTTGAGCTGCATTTGGGAAATTAACAAATTGTGGAATGAACTGCAGAGCCTTTAAAGGCAACAATGGATTGTAAATAGGATTTTGAGCTAAAACAGCTGCTTGAGCAGCAGGGAGTCCTGCGGCTATTAAACCCAATGTGCCTATTCCGACAAAATCTAAGTTTGAGAAAACGCCTGTATTGATTTGATTGTAAGAAACTGTTTTTTCATCTTCAATGTAGCTTAGGCCTAAAAGAGCATTCAACCTCTCTGTTAGCTGAATATCAGCTTGAGCAAACAGGGACATCGTTGAGTTATCTTGAGTGGCAGTTTCAGTATTGCCTTGGCCGGCGCCAAATAAAAGAGCATCAGGAATTCCTAAGGCTGCTGACACTCCAGAAATTGCACCTGGAACAAAAGCATCAATGTAAGTTCTCCACAATGAGCCAAAGTAGATGGATTCATTGAAGTCCATATCCTCTTGGTAATAGAAACCACCGACAAGCCAGTTAACCTTATCATTATCTTCAGAGTACCATCTGATCTCTTGAGTCATGCCTGAAAGCTCTTTGGAGATTGGGCTGGGAGCAATAATATCCGCTGCATCAAAATCAACATCTTGCACTTCGTAGTTATCAGAAGTTCTATAAGAAGTAATGCTTTCAAGAGTGGTGTTGCTAAAGTTTTTTTCTATGTGCATAGAAAGACCTGCATTTTCTCCGTTAGATACTGGATCAAAAGTAAAAAAAGCTGTTTGAGAAAAAGGATTGTTTGGTATCACTTGACCGCCAAGCAAAGCAGCAACCTGATTAGCTGCGCCATAAGCCGTGCTACCTACCACACAACATGTTTCATCGTATTCGTCGTAATCGGCTGTGATTCTGATGGATAGATCATCTGCTGGGGTGATTAATAGCTCCGATCTAAAACCAAACCTATCTCTATCGTTAAGTTTATTGCCTGTGGTTGGATTCTTTGATTGACCATCTCTGGTGTTAATATTTGCGCTAACACTGTAGGCCATTGTTTCATTTAATGGGCCAGTGTTATAAATTTTTGCCTGTTTAGAGTTGTAATTCCCAAAACTTGTAGTCATAGATGTAAATTCTTCGAAGGATGGTTTTTTAGTCACAATGTTGACAACACCAGCTGATGCATTTTTACCAAACAAAGTGCTTTGTGGCCCTCTCAAGACCTCAATGCGCTCAACTAACGGCAGATCTGATATTTGACCTTGAATCTTGGAGCGATACACGCCATCTACAAACACCGCCACTGATGGCTCAATGCCTGGATTATTTGAACCGTTTCCAAAGCCTCTAATAAAGAACGTTGCGTTAGTAGTGGATTGATACTGTCTAGCATCTAGAGATGGCACAACAGCCTTTAGATCCATTAGATCAACAATATTAGCTTTTTCTATGGTGTCTGCAGTAACAACCGAGACTGCCACTGGAACCTCTTGAAGTGTTCGCTCTGTCTTGGTTGCTGTAACCACAACTTCTTCAACATTATTTGATTGAGCTACAACGCCTTGTCCAAGCACTGCAACAAAACATAAAGCAAGTAGATTTTTATTCATTTGATTTCCCCTAAGTTAGTAATTAAATGGCGCTCTTAATTGTTGATGAAAAGTTCCAAAAGCCGACAGCCAGCTTTAAAAAACTAACTTTATACTAAATATCTAAGATTTGAAGTTACATATCATTATTGAATACCGGGGTGAAGAAGATATAAATAAAATCAATATTCTGATTACCACAGAAAGCTTGGACTAATATCAAAAGATTCCGTCAGACTTCTGTGGCATGGTGGATTTATTCGTCGTAAATCCACGGGCGAAGATTGGGAGATGCCATTTAAGCTAAAGCTTAAAGGACTCCAAAGCTTCAGACATTTTTTGTTGAAGAATGTGAATCGCCTGCAAAGGCCTCACCATGACTTTAAAATCAACAATCTTACCCTCTTCGTTCCAGCGGATCATATCAACGCCATTGACGGCAATATCATCAATAAAAGTTTCAAACTCTAGGATGGTATCAAGACCATCCACAACCTCGCGAACATAAGAGAACTTGTCCATGTTAAAGGTTATCCCTGCTCCCATGAGATACATTTTAGTCATCTCTTTGCCTTGGATTGGTTTAAAAACAATGGGTGAGGTGAAGACAACACTCTCATCAAGAATAAATTCTAAAAAATCAGGATCCTCTGATCGATAGCCTTGATACCATTGTTCAAGAAATTTTTTTGTTTGGGACATGGGTGCTATTAAAAAGTTAGATGAGCCAATATACAAGAGAATTTTTGGTTAAGGGAATCCGTGCAATTGAAATACTTGCAATGTCTTGAAGCGGTCGACTAATTACTTGCTTTTTCTTAGCTTTCTTAAACGAGCGTACTCATTCAATAGCTTTGTTTCAGTAACCTTGCGACTTTGATGACGCTTAGTCCGAGCTGCTTCAGATTTTTGAATTCTAATAGCTTTATTCATTCTTTCTTAATACTGTCATATTTAAAAAAGAAATGCAAAATCTATTTAGCCCTTGGTTAATTTTTCTAGCCTGGCGCTTAATGATTTAAGTTGAAGATTGTGAGGCGAGCCCACAGATGAAGATTGTGATGATTTTTTTAAAGGAGCTGGTTGATGCGCTGCTTTGTCCTTCACGCTCATATAGGCATCTCTAAATGGGACGCCCGTCTGAACTAATGCGTAAGCTTGATCTGTCATCAGCATGCTCTCATCAATGAACTCAGCGGCTCTAGATTGATTAATTTTAATGGATTGAATTAGAGCAGGAACTAGCTCTAAAGCTTTGGCGACCGCATAAACTGAATGGATTAACGAGCGCTTTGTTAGCTGTAGGTCTCGATGGTACCCACTAGGAAGTGACAGAAGATTCTCTAATTCTGCATAGTGGCCTGCAATCACAGAGTAACTGCCCCGCAGCAGCTCTACAACGTCGGGGTTAGATTTATTAGGCATGATAGATGAGCCGGTTAGATACTGGGGCCCCATGGTTAACAAATTAAATTCCTGGGTCATAAATAAGCTCAGGTCCCAGGAGAATTTTCTTAAATCTAGCATGGGTTGCTTCAAAGCACTCAGAAGCTCTAACTCAAATTTACCTCGGCTATTTTGAACATACAAGCTGTTCAGCTGTTTTCTCTTGAAGTGTAATTTTTTAGTGGTGACGTCTCGCTGGATGGGAAGATTGACCCCATACCCTGCTGCAGTTCCTAGAGGGTTTAAATTCATCCAGGATTTTGTGGTAGCTAATAACTCAGCGTTATCCAAGAAAGATTCCGCGAAAGCACCAAACCACAGACCCCAGGTTGATGGCATGGCTCTTTGCAAGTGAGTATAACCAGGCATCGGCTCATCAGAGTGTTTGGATGCTTTGAGTAAAAATGTTTTGGCGATTTTAAGGTTTAATCCTTGAATCTGCTCCAGGTGATCTCTTGCATACAAGCGCATCGCAACCAACACTTGGTCATTGCGACTGCGTCCGGTGTGAATTTTTTTACCTAAGTCACCTAGCTCCTTGGTTAAAAAATCCTCTATGGCAGAATGGCAATCTTCATATTTATTGGTGAGCTTAAATTTATTGGTTGTGAATAATTTGGCAAGTTTTGTTAGAGCTGCGACCATCTTCTTTAACTCTGCAGCGCTCAGGATCTTGATTGCTCGCAGCTCTTCTGCATGCGCAATAGAGGCCTCAACATCATAGAGAAAAAGCTCTTGATCTAAAGCAATGTCTTCTCCAGATAAGAATGCATCAATGGATGAGTGTGTGGTGTTAGTCTTGTTATTCCAAATTTTCATTATTCAATAATTCCTAAATTATCATCCCATCCAAAAGCGCTGTTAAGGTTTTGCACGGCTTGGGTTGCAGCGCCTTTTAAAAGGTTATCAATAGTGCAGCAAAAAGTCAGTCTTTTAAAGCTCGTGTCACTCTCAAAGCCTCCTATATATGCAAAGGAAGTATCTCGTGTTTGTTGAAGGTTTGGAGCCTCTCTTTGCACTTGAATCAATGGCTTGGTTTTAAAATAATCATTGAATAAGAGCTCGGCCTCTGCAGCCGCTAGCGGCTTAGTTAAAACAACATTGGCTGTCATGTGGATACCTCTAAAGAATTCTGCAACATGGGGTGTAAAAAAAATGTCCTTGTACATGTGTTTTTTTACTTCTTGCTCATGCGGGTGATTTACTAAAGAGTAGGCAAGGATATTCTCAGCAAGTAAGTCTTGATTATTCCGAGTGTTGGGTGAGGCTCCTGCCCCACTAAACCCAGAGATTCCAAAAAAATTTACAGGGCCCTGAAGTCTATCGACTAGGGGCGCTAGCATGAGCTGCATGGCAGTGGCATAACATCCCGGATTACTGATTTTAGTTGATGAGACCGGCCCTGAGAGCTCAGGAAGACGATATTGCCATGCATCATCAAAGCGATAGTCTGAGCTCAAGTCCAAAAGAACTGCTTCAGAATTATGCGCGAGAATCTGATCTATGTATGGAGAAGCCTCCTTGTTAGGTAGCGCTAAAATATACGCATCTTCCATGCCTAACTCTAAGTTCTGCAGATCTAAAGAGGTATAGACCAGAGATGCATTTTTAGAATAGCCTTGAACGCTCTCTCCTGCCTGAGATGAAGAATACGCCCTTGTCACATACATGTGAGGGTGATCTGACAATAGTCTCAGGATTTCCTGGCCAGCAAAACCTCGACCCCCCAACACTCCTATATTTTTTATCATGATTTTAATTTACACTTTTTGGCTTGGTGAGCGCATATTCAATGCAGTCCTTGAGCTGGGTATAATCAGTGATGCCAATCCAAAAAACATGCCAATCTGCATGCTTCTGACAGCCTTCACTGATAGATGAATAAAACTTATTAATTGGGTTGTTAGCTCTAGAGCGCCAAAATACCTGAGGGTAGGCTTTACGCATTTCGTACCAAATACCCGCTCCTAACCCCTCTCCCTTAGCCTCGGGAATGACTCCAAATTTATCCATGTAGGGAATCTTAAATTCATTAGAAATAGCAATGGTTGCTCGCTCACAAGAGGTCACAAAAATATCGAAGGCGTCTATTGCATCAAAATAATTGTCTGCGAGAGTTCCCTCAAACGAGGATTCTATAATAAATTTAAATTGCGTCTGGACTTGGGAGCTAGGCTGAGCAAATTTATTAACTCGGTACCCCTGTTTTACCATCGTTCCAGACCCAGAGTCAGTAAATAACTCTTGGGGAAGGTTGATAGGCCGGGTGATGGAGACAGAAGAAGTTTTAGGCAAATGGTCCAGCAATGTTTTGATCTGGCTTAACTTTAATTTCATCCCTGAATGGAGCCAATCTTGCTGCATTAACTCTTCATACTCAAGCACTAGATTGATGGTATCTATCAACTTATTCGATTGATCAAAAATTCCGCCTGTCTCAGATAAGAAGATTACCTTGTATGGATTCATGGCTTTCACGAGCTCAACTGTGGCAATATCAGCGTTAATGTTTAGAAGATCTTGATCATCGCTACATATTGGCGCAATCACAGGGATTGCACCTGATTCTAAGGCTTGGTTGATTGGGCCTAAATTAACCTCGGTGATCTCACCAACCAGACCAAGTTCTGGTTTGCTTTTAATGCATCTAAAAATATTTGATGTCAATGATTGTGCATGAGCACCTTGGAGTTCTAAGGCTTTAACAATCTGTTGATTCGTTTGGCAAAAAATATCTTGGGCAATATCTCTAACCTCTGGCGATGTCACTCGCTGGCCATCTATAAATGAATAATTAATTCCTGCTTGGGTGAGTGCCTCTGAAAGCATGGGTCCCGCCCCATGCATAATCACTGGCTTCAATCCAACCTGATCTAAAAAAACTAATGAGGTTACAAGATTATCTAGATCATTCTGAATAACTGATCCGCCAACCTTAATGATGGCAAAACGCTGTTGTGGTGAAGAGTATTTCTCAATATATTTCTTAATTTCTTTTTCTGAACCTATAGCGCCCAATAACTTGAGAATTGTTTCTTTGATGAAAAACGGAGGCTGGGTGTTCACTGGACTATGCCTCGATAAATATTTAGGGCTTGAGAGAGTTGTGTCAGGTCCACATGCTCATTGGGCTGGTGAGCATGCGCTATGTCTCCAGGACCAAAAACAATCGCTGGTAAGCCTGCCTGACTGAACAAAGATGCCTCTGTCCAAAAATTCACGGGCTCCGAGAGGTCCAACCCAAGAGTCTGGACCATCAGTTCAAGGGTTTTTGAATCACCATTTGCTGGCAGGGCTGGAGCCACAAACCCAGGCGTGAAGCAAGATTCTTTCTCGATGGATTGAGTATTTATGGCCTCTAAAATTGTCTCAACACTTTGGCCTGGTAAAGGCCTAAAACCAAACTTAACACTCGCAGAGTCCGCGATTATATTGGGTTTAACTCCTCCCTCGATGAGGCCCAAATTAAATGCCAAACCTTTTAAAGGCCCTATTATCTCATCATCAAATAACATCGCCGATTCCAAAGCAGCATGACACCAGTGAGTGAGTTTATGAATTGCATTATCCTGCATGGCTCGATGGTCCGAGCTGTGTCCTGAAATGCCAGAGAATGTCTGGGTTCCTGTATAAATACCCCTGTGACAGGTGACGCCAAGGTTATTGGTGGGCTCAGATACAATGACCCCAGCATAATTTGGTTGAGTGCGAAGAAACTCCTTAATGCATCGACTTTGCCCCGCTTCCTCATCCGTAGAAAATAAAACTGCGTAGTTTTCCAGGCCCTGCTCAATGAGAGTCAGGAGGCAGGCTGCGGCGCCTTTAATATCACAAGCCCCTAGACCAAGCGCTTGATCATTCTTTATGGCCAAGGTCCAAGGGTCAGTTTGCCATCCGTCACCGGCCGGAACAGTATCCAGATGCACATTAAATAAGTACTGAGGATCGCCTTTTTTTAGCAAGATATTAAAAGATCCATCTCCTAGATCTGTCATGCTAGGACTCAGGTAGCTCAAAGAATTAAGATAGTCCAATAAGCCCGAGGCTTGAATCTGTTTTGGAGGATTAGAGGTATCGCAAGCAACAAGCGCCTTCAGGTGCTTTAGACATAGCTCTAACTCTGAGTTCATTTCTTATAATGAATCGATGACCAAGTTGAGGTGCTTTGACCAATGAGCTTAATAAAGCCTTTAGACTCAGCTTCACTCCATTTAGCCGATTGAGCATAGACGCCCTCTTTGCTCTTAAGAATATTTTTAGAATGCACTGCAACCGACTCAACTTTTCCTGGGCTGAGCACAACAACCACTTCCCCGCTGACAGTTTGCTGAGAGTCTAGTAAAAAACATTCTAGGTTTTCACGCAATGGCTCAAAGAAAAAGCCTCTATAAACTAAATTAACCCATTCTTGACCAACGCTGGCTTTAAAAGTATTTTGCTTATCTGTTAGCACACATTCCTCAAGAGCGCGATGGGCTGCCATCAGGATCGTGATACCAGGAGCCTCAAAAACAAAGCGCCCTTTCAAGCCAATAATGGTGTCGCTAGCAAAAACCGATCGCCCTATCCCAAAAGATCCACCTAGGACATTCAGAGCTCTCAACAGGTCGGGACCTGCAATCTTTTTATTATTCAGGGCCACAACTTTTCCCTTTAAAAACTTAAGAGTTAATGACTTAGATTGTTTTGGGTATTGATGCGGTAATTTACAGAGTACAAAACTCTCCTTGGAGGGCTCCTCCCATATATCAATCTCGGAACCAGAGATGGTCGCTCCCATTAAATTCTCATTGACACTATACTTTTTATGCAGAGATGAGACTTTAAATCCTTTATTTTTTAAGTATTCTTCCTCATAGCCACGGACATTCTGAGTGATGTTTTGGATCTCGCGAATCGGCGTAATAATTTTGTAATCACCATGCGCCATGATTGAAAGATCAAATCTAACCTGATCATTTCCCATGCCGGTGCAGCCATGCGCTATGTACTTTGTTTTAAGCTTCTGACATAACTTAATGGATTCTTTAACAATAAGGTATCGATCCGAGCAAAGAGCTGGGTACTTATTTTGATAAAGAGCTCCTGAATAAATTAAAGGAGTTAAAATTTCTGACCAAAGGGCTTTCTCAACATTGATATTAAGATGCTTGGTTGATCCAAGCTCCATTGCTCTCTGGGTGATGGCCTGCTCTTCTTTGGAGGAGGTGCCGCCAGTGTTCACAAATAAGGTGTGAATCTCATAGTTTTGCTCAAGTAGGTAGGGAATGCAAAAACTTGTATCCAAGCCACCCGAGAAAGCTAAAACAATTTTTTTCTTCATTGTCATTCCTATAAAATTTTTGTTAGCATGGATTTTTGAACATGCTTTCTATTGCCGGCTTCCTTGACAGCCAAACAATACTCAGCATCCATCACGCCATCGGTGGCCTTGATATTCCTTCGAAGCGGTAAGCAGTGGCTGAACACAGCATTGTTTGTTAAGGCCATCTTCTGTTCGTCCACAATAAAATGTTTAAAGTCTTTTCTAAGATTTAATTCAGCCTCTAAATTACCATAATGGGCTAAAGACCCCCAGCTTTTTGCGTAGACTATTTCGGCGCCTGAATAAGCTGAGTCTATGTCATGGGTGATGCTAAAGGTGGTGCCTTCTGTTGCACAGTTTTCTCTGGCAGCGTCCATATACCTATCATCCAGGAGATAGTCTTCAGAGGGACATAGCAGCTTCACGTTCATTCCAAATTTACTAGCAATGAGCAAGCTAGAATTTGCAACTGCAGTGTTTAAAGGTTTGGGGTGATAGGTCCAGGTCAAAAGGTAATCTTTGCCTTGTAAATTGCCATAATGCTCCTGCAACGTCAGGATGTGAGCAAGCTCCTGACATGGATGCTCAATGGTTTCCATGTTAACAACAGGTACGGTTGAGTATTTAGCAAAGCTATTGATGACATGATCTGTTCTATCTATGCTCCAGTCTTGGAACTCAGGAAAGGCTCGAATAGCTATGCAGTCGCAATAAGAAGATAAAACTTGCGCAACCTCTTTAACATGTTCCTCTGCAGTTCCGTCCATCACAAGGTTATCCTTAAACTCGATTGGCCAGGCATCCTTGCCTGGTTGCAAGATAACCGCTGTGCCGCTTAGCTCGCTGATACCAATTTCAAAACTAGTTTTAGTTCTTAGAGAGGGGTTAAAAAAAAGCATCGCAACTGATTTATTTTGCAATAAAGGTTGATGAGGATTCTCTTTTAGTGAGACTGCAAAATTGACGATATCTTGAAGCTCGGACTTAGACCAAGTTTGGGTGGAAATAAAATTTCTCATAATCAGCGGTTTAAGTAAAGCATTAAAGCTACAAATTATAGCCGCATAAAGTAAAAAAGGGAGCATGAAGCTCCCCTTTCATTAAACTAGAATGAACTAACTCTTCACCCCTGAGACTGATGTGGATGAGTCTCTCAAACCTCTGACTCTTTTGTATAGAGTGCATTTTTGTGTCTTGGTATCAAAAGTGAATGCTTTAACGATGTCTTTGGAGTTAGCTGCTTCTGAACAACCTTCAATGGATGAGTATTTTTTTGCTTTTTTGACTGCAAAAACACTTCCATTTACAGAAAATCCTTCTTGTATTTCAATGGCCGCGCTTGCATAGAATGGGAGTGAGAATAAAACTGCTGTCAAAATTAACTTTTTCATTATATCGGTTCCTTATGTTTAAATTAAATGTATATATTAAATATTTATACATGTGTTCAGTGAACACATTAACTATAGCATTTTATGTTGACAGTGCAAACATAAACTCTATTAATTATTGAATATAAAGAATATTTAGTGATAATAAGACTATGCCAACCCTAAAAGAACTAATCAATGAAGCTCAGGTCTTAGTGCCTAAAGTTACCTGCAAAGAACTGTCGGAGAATACAGACCAGTTCTACATTATAGATGTTAGGGAAGGCTCTGAGATACGAGAATCGGAGATGATTCAGGGTGCCACCAATATACCTCGAGGTTTGCTTGAATTCAAAGTTCAACCTAATCCAGAGGGTCTTGCAGCGGAGACGCCGATTCTAGTTTATTGTGGTGGTGGGAGTAGAGCGTCGCTTGCTGGCAAAACATTAAAAGACATTGGGTTTACCAATGTCCAAAATTTAGAAGGTGGCTTTAGAGGCTGGAAAGAGTTTTCTGGCTAATCCAGCTTTGGCAATAAAGTTGCCAAATGTTCAAACGCAGCATTTTGGTACTCAGGGCTAGCACCTGCCATGACCTCCCCTTTAACAGCACAGCTTTCATATGCAGCCCGCCTTGCCTTAGGATCAGAGAAATCTAGCTCAGTATTACTAGGATCATATACTTTTTTAGTTTCACCATTTAGCTTCAATTTACAGTTTGCCCAGCTATATGCATCTGGCCATAGCTTTAAAGGATTCGGACTATCGAAAGAGTGAAATGCATTAGGGTACAACTCAATATGAGCATTACCACCTTGATTATTCATTAAAGCAACTAATTCCTTACATGGCTGGGGTGGTGTCCAATTATCATCTTCCCCAATATAAATTTGCATAAAGTCTTTATCCCATTCATTAAGATCGGGTAAAGCTAAGCATCCTGGATACCACATTAAATATCCTGCAAATGACGCATTGGGAAGATTCAAGGCTTCTTGAAGTGGGCTCCATGCATTGAAAAGAGCGGCTGTTCCTCCGAGACTCCAACCTGCTGCATATATCTTTTGATTGTTTATCCTGGGATCATCCCATAATAAATTTAATGAAGTGGCCATATCATAAATAACAGATTCGCTGGTTACATTAATTTGATTGCCTACAGTGCTATTAACCCCCCTTGAATCAAAAGGATGCATAGCGAAAACTATATAATTCGCTTGTCTCATTTGCTCTAAGTAATCTAGGTGATGCGCTCTCCAGTTCAAGGAGCCATGAGATGCAACTATGACTGGATATTTTTGGCTCGCATCATAATCATCAGGAAAATGCATGATGCCAAATATTTCTAAATCTTCTTGCGTTAGCACAGCTTCACCAAAGAGATTCTCAAATCCAATAATATTCTTCGATGAGTAAGTGATTTTTTCTTGCAGGTAATTAACTTCTGGAAGTTGCTGGGGCGCACACCCAGCGAATAATATTACTGGCAATAGCAATTGAATTAATTTTTTCATTTTTATATGTTACCAAAAAAAAAGAGGGCATATGCCCTCTTTTTTATTAGACTGTATATTTCTTACCAGTAGTAACCTACTCTTAAACCATACTGAGAAGGTGCTGAGTAAGATCCTCGTGGTTGACCAGCTTCTACGCCTCTGAACCATGCAATCTCTTCATCAGTCACATTGTAAGCGTACGCTTGAGCATACCAAGAAGCATCTCCTGCAGGTTTATATGTAACAACGAGATCTAACATATCCCAGCTTGGTCTTTGATCACCAAATTGATCAACAGGGTCTTGGAAATATCCAGGCTTATCAACAAAAGAGTCGCCTACGCCTGTTCCATATCCACCTAGGTCATTAGCATGCTTGTCTGCATTCCAAATAGTTAGATAGTCCTCTGCTTGCCAATGATAGTTGATTGAAGGAGCCAAAGTTCCCATAGAGCCTAAATTAAACGTATGCTCATATCGAACTGTGAGCGCTAAATTCGGTGAATAAGGAGTTTCATTACCTTTCAAGTTAACTGAATTCTCTGGAACATTTGCAATAGAAGCTCCGTAGTCAGGCCTGCCAAACTGGGCATCCTGTCCGTAGTACCATTGCGTAATGAAATCTGAGGTAACTTCTGTATCCATTTGAGTAACCCATCCGCTTAATTTGCCACCTTCATAAGGAATAAAGTCAAACTCGAACTCAATACCACTCATCTCTTGCTCACCAAAGTTTTGAGTTCCCCAGATAGTGATTACCTGAACCACATCAACCATTTGGCCTGTGACATAGTCGTACTCTTGAGCATTTCTAGAATCTACGGGCACATTTCCTGTGAATTGCTTGCCGCCATATGTTGTCCTGTAGTAGTTAAGGGCAACATTTAATCTATTTTCAAGATATTTAGCTTTGTAGCCCATCTCAAATGTCAAAGCATCTTCTGGGCCATATGAAGTATTCACCACTGAGCCCGGGCCTTCAGGGTGAAGACTATCAGATCCACGAACATATACATCTGTAATACTCCCAGCCTTATATCCTGTAGCAAGGTAGCCATACACAAATGCAGTATCGGAAACATCCCAGTCCAGACCTAGTCTCCAATCAAAGTTATGATAAGTTTTAGCAACATCATTAGAAGTTGTTTGAACCATACATCCTGTTCCGCCATAGTAAGGCCCGCCACCGTATGGTCCGCCACCTGCTGTACAGTTTACACCGGCATATTGTCCGCCAGCGACATGGAAGTTAGGCGCCAAAGCATTGAGTTGAGGCAACCATTGAGTTCTATTGCCCCAAATTTCTGTACTTGTATAACAGCTGTTCCATACTGAACATTCCCAGTTCTTACCACCTTGATCTGATTTTTTTTCTTCAGTATATCTACCACCAACGGTTAGAAATAAGTCATCATTTAATGCGTAAGTGGCTTGACCAAAAATAGCCTTTGCTTCGACAATTCTGTTTGGTTGGTCAAAGATGTTATCGCCATTTAAAGTAGCATGGAAATAAGCCAGCATGTCATTGTCTTCTTTCATGTAGAAAGCTCCCACAACCCATGCAAGATCATCAGATTTATTTTTTAACTCTATATCAAGAACAGTAGAATTTGCTTTGTAATCTTCAATGACAAACGCCATATCATAACCAGCGTTAGCTCCGCCATCAGTATCCCATTGGGAATACTGGGTAAGCTCTTGAGACCCTAGCTTAGCTGTCAAGTCATAGTCGCCCAGGTCTTTATTATAAATTAAGCGTATAGATTCAATGTTGATGTCTAGAACACCTGGAACATTAACATAAGAGGTGTACCGATCCTCTGTGCCTTGTAAATCAGAGCAAGTATTTGCAGGGTAAACTGCTGGGTCACCTTGCAATCTTCCTGTTCTTTTAGCCATCATTTCGCACGAGTATGTATTCTGCCAACCAGCTCCGTCATCTTGAAAAACTTCGTATTGAATATTTAAATCACTTGTTTCATCAATTACAAAGAGTGCGCTTAAGCTGTACGCATGATTATCAACATTATTATAAAAGGTTGAGGGATCTGCTTTAACCTTGGATTGAGGATTGCCAAACTGCCAACCTGGATCAGTCCAACAACCTGCCTGCCATGACTGGCAACCTAGGTACCACGCGTAATCAGTGCCAGTAACTTTTTGGCTTTGGTCGGTGATTGGGGTAAATTGATC
>FLOH01001280.1_pt1 | contig 40167 bp, 51 predicted proteins | sample 756751 | NCBI WGS metagenome assembly FLOH01 (sample SAMEA4026879, study PRJEB14308) | marine metagenome | biome: coastal water; material: water | depth 74 m
GTGGGCTTCTTATCTGCGACACTACGAATTAGGGGTTCTGAACGCAACGCAAAGTCTAGGAGACGGTCATACGCCTTTTGGACGAGACCTGCAGCACCAGCGGTTCCAGCGAGCGAGCCCGTGGACGATGTATATGCATTAGCCATTGTTGTTCACCTCCAAGGTGATAGGTATTACTATGTAAGTTATTGTTGAGAGTAGATAATTGAACTGAGTTCTTCTGCGGAAGCCGCATTATTAATTCGACTCAATAAATCTTCTGCTCGTTCTGGCGTAGTCGCAGCCTGTGTAACAACGTCCATCTGCCGTAAGGCAGCACGGTCAATTGTTTGTTCAGGTGCATTCTCGTACTGAACTTCAATACCAAACACTTCAGCGTTGTCGTCAATCCACTGAGAAACGGATTCCTCAGTAATTTCGCCATCAAATTCGCGTGATATTAAACGTGCAGCCTTCGAACTTACGCCGTAAGTTTCTAGGACTTTCTTGATTACGGTTTCTTTTTGCGCTTTAGAGAAACCTTCAAGTTGTTCGGATAGTTCCTTGATACGTTTTTCATCTGCACGTTTGGCTTTTCGTAACTTTTTAAGTAAGTCATTTCCATCCATTGGTGCATCAGTATCGGTATCTAGTTCATCTTCATCATCGTCCCAGTAGTTGTTGCTCATAGCAACCCACCCTTCTATTCGTTTGAATCGCAAGCCACAGATTCTAGTCGGGGAACTAGGCTGGCTCTTGCTACCAGTCTTCTACGCTGTGTGGGCTGGTGGGTCACACAGGAATCTATTTTATATTAAGCCTGCTGCTGAGGATTTCTTTAGGTAACTAGTGCTGAAAGCACCAGGTGCATTACCCGCACTACCTTCAAAATTAGCACGTTCTTTAGAGGCTAGGATATTACGTTTACGTTTAGCCACTTCATTCTTCTTAAGAAATTCTTCTTCTCCAGTTTGCTGTGTGTATTTAACACCAGTCTCACCATAAATATTACCAAGTTTAGTTGCTTCAGGTAATACACTTGCTATATTAGAATAGCCTTCAAGAGCAGTAGCACGGTCAACACCATAGTCGGCAAGACCTAATGCATTTGTTGCTCCACCAATAAAGCCTTGTCCAACAGCAGCAGCACCAATTTCAGAGGCTGTTACTTTACGCTGTAGGTCGGGTAATGTTTGTGTAGGATTAAGGAAGTAAGAAACTAAATCAGCATCAGTTATCTTTGGATAGTATGCTTTAAGTTGAGCCATGATTTGTGGGTCAGAATTCTTGACACGCTCTACTGCTATCTGTGCTCGCTGTGAAACTTCAGTTGCTGATACTTGATTAGAAATAAGATTACTATAGGTTTCTCTGTTACCAAGATTGCCAACACCATATGCCTGCAAGTATTGACCATAAGCATTCTCTTGTTGTAAGTAATCATATTCACTAAGAGCGTTGAGCCCTGACTTAACACGACCAACATTACCAGCAAATCTTGCTTTGTATACACCAAGATTCTTCATTGCTAGTATGCCAGCCTGAGGACCTATGTTAGGGTCAATTATTTGAGACTCAATAAATGTTTGCAACTCTACCATTTCAGCATCAGTAAACCCATATGACTTCATTGTGTCATTTATCAAAGCAAAGGCATCTCGCTTCTCTGCTTCTTTTTCTGCTTCAAGTACGGTTGCTGCTTGGTCTTTATCGTATTTATCTTTAGCGGCTTGATTATCTAAATATTCATTACGAGCATTAGCCTGTGCTTGTGTGTCATAGGCTATTCCATCTCTTGAATAAAACTTCTTACCGCCACCAGCATCGGGAGTATTAGGGGTGTCAGGACTATTAGGAGTATCAGAAGTATTGGCTGGTGCTATAACTTCAGGCTTTCTAGCATAAGGGTCTACTGCTGTATTAAGAGGATTGCCACTGCCATAAGTAAAGTTAGAACTAGGATTAACAATAGCAGCAGTCTCTGATAACTGTGCTTTAGTTTTTGCTAACTGTTTATTAAATGCTTTCTGTTCTGCTTTAACTTTAGCAAGTTGTTTCTTGGTTGCCATTAGCCTACCTTCCCCCAACTCTTAAGAATAGTATTAATAAATTCTGCTGCCATCTCATTAGCCTTTGGGGTCTTACGCCACGAAGGGTCAGACCTAACACCAAGAATAAAATCATTAACACTAGAAATCTTGTCTCCATTAATAGCGTTCAGTACATTATTATCAAAAACACCTATAGAGTTAGGTGTTAATCCAAACTCATCTTCTTTAATACGCTGGAAGTTAGAAGTAATATCAGATACTTTAAGTCCTTGGTCTATGTAAGGAGCAAGAGTTTTGTAATGTATCTTTGCTGCTTGCTTAATACTATTCTGTTCTGCAGTTATACCTGTGTTAATGCTCTCAGGACTAATGCCAGCGGTTACTCCACCAGGGATAAGAGACCTAGTAACTCTTGTTAGTAGTTCGTCAGGCATTAATTTAATACCATAGTCAGAAGCAAACACTTGTAACTTGCCATATGCCGAACCAATAACAGCACCAGTTGCTATCAAATCTTCTTGAGATGTCTTTCTGATACCAGTACTGATAACAGTTTTCTCTTTAGTTGTTTTATCTTTTTCTGAATAGCCATTAACTATTAGATTAAGACGCATCTCAATGCGGTCTTGCTCTGTTAGTGGCGCATAACCAATACCTTGAGTATTTGCATTTTGACCGAATGGGTCTGTTACGGTTGTCGTTGTACTGATACGCCTTAGTTCTTCATTATGTAAATCATTCCAATACTTTTTGCGTAGTTTATTTACTTTATCTACTAAGTCTGGGTCACCAACATATTGCTGAACAGTACGGTCAAACTCTGCATTAGCATCCATCTCCGTAGTAAGACTGCCGACACGCTGGCTTTGCTTTGTGGTACCAGGTAATTGATTTCTTGTATCAACAAATTCACCATATCCCTGCAGTACAGGTACGGTAGCATTAGGACTGTCTTTTAACACTTCTGCATATTTACTAGCAATAGCAAAGTTATTTAAAGATATAGTATTAATTGCTTTTTTAATAGCCTCATTAAAACCTAGGTCATTCTCTGTTATAGGTTGTATTAAAGAGTTTTGAAGTGCCGCTTTATTGGAATAATAAGGAGCAAGTTTTTTCTTGTAATACTCATAATCAGCATCTGTTCTAGGAACTGAATTTCTAAATTCTGTAGCGGCTGTGTTTAAATCAATTAACTTAAAGCCTAAGCCATCACTTGATGCTATTAAAGCCATCTTAGCAGTAGGTTGTTGTGTACCTGTTTGAGGTAATGTAATGTATGCTTCTATATTTACACCAGCAGAAGTGGTCGTTCCCTCATTGTATTTAATCTCGCCATTGCCAAATGATGCCCAGTCAGTGCGAGTGCCACCAGGGATAGGTTTAAGAACTTTATCAGCATTAGGAGGAATCGGCTCTTCTGTAGGACGTACGCCCTTAAAGTCTGATTGTGTGTCATACTCATATTTCTTTTGAGTATATTCTTTTATGTCTTTAGCGCTGCCCTTTATATCTCCATTTGCAACCATATCTTTAACAATTTCTTTATAATAACTTAAATTAAATTCAGCCATCACTTAACCTCCGTAGGAACACTATAAGAATCATCAAGCAACGGTTTAATAATATTTTGATATGCTTTACTTGCATAAGGACTAGCAATAGAAAGTTTAGTTAAGTTTTCAATGCCATCTTTGTAGACTCCATTAAGAGTTGCTATACCATCTGGCTGGTTACGGATATTCTTATCATTGAAAGTCATTAACATTGTAGTTGCTATGTTAGTCATTAACTTTATCTGCTCCTGAATCTTAGGTTTAATCTTGCCTTTTTCTGGCTTGCCTGTAACAGAAGCAAAGTCTGGGTTATTAACTAAACTCTTTAAAGCATTAAAGTTCTTTTTCATTACTGCAATAGAATTAAAAGTAGAACTATTTAAAGTATAGGCAAGCATTGGGTTGCCTTCCTTAAGAATGGTTTGCTGATATTTTACTTGAGTCATTAGTTCTGCCCTATATGTAGGGTCACTCCTACGTGGATTGTTAGGGTCGGTAATCGCAGTGGTATATTCTCTTAACAAACCAAAGTATTGATTGCGTTCCTTCACTTGTGCTAGTTCTTTAATGGCACGTGTTATTGGTGTGTCTCCAGTTTTATCTGCAATGAATGGGTTATTCTTAGGCTCTATTATTCCACTAGCCTCTAGATACTTAACCACATATGGGTTCCATTCGCCCTCTGGTGGATTAGGAGAGAAGATAAATGATGCTGACCCATAGGTTTCAATCATCTTTTTATTATCTATAGCCCAGTTCTTTGTTTCCTTAACAGCACTAGCATATAACTTGGCACCTTGGCTATCCTTAGATACAGTAACAACAAGTCTATCTGGAAAACTACCAGTAAACATAGACACTGCCATTACTATTGGGTCAGATACTGTATAACCAGTCTCTGCATTTACCTCTAGTACAGCCCTTAAAATGTCATTAAATTCTGCAGCAAAGGTTACAATTCCAGCAGCACGTAGTAAAGGATTAATACCATCTGTTGTATCTCCCATAGGAATTGGAGATAGCAGATTAAATCCAGCCTTTATTGCTATAATATTATAAGCAACAATACCTAGTCGGTCATAATATTTTCTAACCTTTGCTTCATCAAGCATATCTTGTGGTGTTATTCTAGTAGTATCATTGTATTGCATCATTGTTGCTGCTTGTAGAATAGTATTAGCCCATGTGCCTGTTTTATGTTCTGTATCTAGTAAAGCCCAAGTGTTACTAACAGCAGAAGGGAACATCTTTGAAACTGTTAGGTTATCATTCATTGGTCCCAGAATAAAGTTATCTAGTTCTTCTGCAATCTTTTCTCCAGCAGCCTCTTTCCCAATAATTTGACCACCAAATTTAAATATCTTTTTTAATCCCGCTACAGATATAGACGCTGTAGGACCATGCAAGGAAACAACACCAGCACTGTCTGAGTATGATGGGTTAATCATAGAAAATTTAAGTGTCTTTGCATTCCACTCTGGTTGTTTAAAGATTGTATCAAAGTTACCAGTAGCAACAGCCTTTGCAGTATTAAGAGGACTAAATAGTGCCCCTAGTCCAGAGAATACATGATTAAGTGTAGTAAACATAACACCATCATTAGGAATGATTACGTATTTATTACCCTTATCATCTGTATGAACAAAGCCAGTGCCTTCTAGTGCAATTTGATAATGTTCTAATCGCCATGCAGCAATAAGTCCTTTATCTTTTACAACAAGAACAAAGCGTCTCCAGAAATCTTCATTTGCTCTGTTGAATCGTCCAACTCCACGCAGAGTCCAGGCTAATTGAGAACGTACTTCTGGGTTATCAGCATACTGCATGACTGAATAGAGAGCATTAGTGTTTGCTTGGTTAGCCATCCATATATCTGCTTGTTTAGCAGCAACATCAGGGTCAATTCCTCTAGAAATTAAAGTTTCAACATAAGCCTTTTCGGCAGGTGCTAATCTTTCTCTATTTTCAATAACCTTAACCCAGTAAGCATCTGTACGATACAGGTCAGTTATTTGTCTATCCATCATTTCCCAAGGAGCCTGTCCAAGTCTTTGGAAAACACTTTCTATATTTAACTTAGGTCCAAAGTCTTTGATTAAACTCTTAAAGTTTATATCGCTTGTAACTTCTTTAGCAACTATTCCATAACCAGCAGTTACTTCTTCAAATTCATTCCAACTAATTTTACCAATATGCTTGGCTATATCATACTGAGACTCTGCCCACTTATCAAGGCTAGGAGAACTACGTCGTAATTGCTGGGCTTTATCTATACCTTTATTCATCTTAAAATTAATTAAGTTAAGAAGGTTTTCATTAAAGACATCTGCTGAACCATGAAAGATTGTATACAATTCATCTCTAGAGTTTCGGAAGAGTGCTTCAACCATCTCAGCGTTAGTTGCTCCAGATTTACGCATGAGTTCTGTCTGACGATTAACATCTAAAAATGAACCAATAACTTCTTTAGCCTTTTGATTACGTGGAACCCATTGACTTACCTCATTACGGATAAATCCAATTTGTTGCATTAGGTCATCAACAAAGGCTTCGCTATCATCAAAGGTGCGTATAGCATTATGCCTAACAAAGGTAGAACCATAGTCAAGTGTAACCTTAGTTGGCTTATGAGTCCATACATTTTTAGAAAAATACTTCCAGAAATTTATATAATGAAAAACACTTTTTTCTTTTTGAGAAAGCAACGCATATTCAAATGTTTTAAAATTACCAGTCTGTCTTAACTTATCAGTTCCTCTAGCCCAGTCTCTAAACTTTTCTCCCCAGCCTGTTGCCTTTATGTGGGCTGCATCTAACGCTAAAGATGCTTCGCTTTTACCATATTGCTCAACTAACACACTGCCATCAACACTAGAATTAGAAAAAGTTCTAGCAATAAGAGAATTAACCTGAGCATTTTGTGCTTCTGAATTAATTATAATTCCAGTTTCTACATACTTCTTGGTTTGAGGACTTAGATTGCCAGCAAATCCTGCAACAGAACGCGCTGCTAACTGCTCATTATATGTTGCACCATGAAATTCTTCAGCAGTTACAATCTCATTTTTGTTAACCACTCTACCGCTAGGTAATGTTGTAGTTTCTAGTATCTTAACATCTGCTTGCATTGCAAGACGCTCATCAGAAGATATATACTTTGCTGGTGATTTTTTACCAACAACAGGATAGAGTTTTGATTTAACTAAACCCATTGTTTTATCACTACCACTAAAAGCAACCTGTGCTGCTGAAACTTTTGCACCTTGACGAGTTAAAATATTAAAAATAGATTTCCAAGAGTTAGTCATAACATTCACAACAGCCTCATCGGCTGATGCTTTTGCACCAATTTTAGGGAAAAGACTAAGAAGAGTCCACAAACCATTACCAATTTTAGCAAAGTTACTGTAACTTAAAGCCTTAACAAATTTTAATGGACCAAATTCACTTTCTTTATACAACTCTTCTAGAATTGTATTAAAGTCTGGCATCTCAACGCCTTCAGTTAAATGCAAAGGCTGGCTTGGTCCTTGTGGAACTTTAAGTTTAGTTGTATTTACAGCCTGTGATGGTGTTTTGTATTCAGGAACTGGTCCAAATCCACCTTTACTACCAAAAGATTTTTCTAATATTTCTCTTTGCTTTGATAGCGACAAACCAACTTTATCCATGTAGAATTTTGTTGAACTAAAGATAAAGTTAAATCTATCTGCTGGACTATATGTTATATAAAGTTCAGAAAGTAAGTTAGCCATTGCTTTATCACCAGTAAGAACCCTCATAAAATCTCTCAATGGTGCCATAGAACTATCAATTAGTTCATCAGATGTATGTAGAGTTGTTTTTGCTGGGTGAGCAGCCATTGATTTGTTCCAGATTTTTTGAGATACATTGCCATGCTTTGTCAAAGAATCTAAAGTTTCTTTTGCCAGTGGGTCTAAGTTTAAATCTCCTACATCAAACTGACCTTTATCTTTAAAGGCTTTATTAATAACTTCAATGCGTGAATCTAAATCTTCTTTAGCCATAATGCCATTAGGTGCTTTTGAGTCTAATCCATTGGCTAGTTTTTCAAAAGCATTTCTAATTTTATCAGTGCCCAGTCTACTAGAACGAGCAAGCATTAAATGGTTATCGTTAAAGTATCCAATATTATTTCTATACCCATGAGTTATGTAATTAGTAAATTCACCAGTCTTGTAAAATTCTTCCATAGTTTTTACATCTGTTATAAGAACTTCTTTGCCTAATTTATTATGAACCGTAGCCCTTAATAAAACACCAAGTGTTATGTCATTGTCATAATGACCAAACTTTTGTTTTATTTTTTCTCTTGCAGCAAAAGCACCACCTGGGTCATTGTTCTTTCTTGCATCGCGTAATTCAGAAAGTGTCTTAGCAAAATCATCATGTGCCTTTGCAAACCTTTTATTCTTAAAAAGTTCTCCAACTAACACTTCATTAGAAACCCCAGCCCTAGCACCAGCCTCATATTTTCTTATTAATTTTGCAGAAAGTCCCAGACCTTTACTTCCACCAAAGGTAAGGTAGGTTAGCGGGTCAGCAAAGAATTCATAATTAAATTGAAGGACATCGCTAGGGTCAACTACTTTTACTTTTGATAAAGGATTGGGATTGGTAATACGCCATTCATTAACTTTCTTTGAAGCCATTCCACCTTTAACGGTATCTTCATAGTTTCCAAAAAAGTTTAAAAACGTACTTACTGCTAAAAATTCTAAAGCGTTGACATCATTAGGAGCAAATGTTTTATTTAAAAATCGGTACATGTCATTGCCAAATTCTTTTTGCAAACCCTTTGCTGCTGCTAAAGCATTTTTATATGCTTCACCATTAGTAGTTAAAGGATAAAGGTCTGTCTGATTAGTTGCTAGTCCATGTAGATAAGCATTGTAATCACTAGCAGCAGAAATTGCTCTTTGCATTTCTAAGTTAAATTCTTTACCATACTCACGGTAAATATCACCTGGCTTTGAGCCATCTATTTGACCACGAACAAGGGCTGATAGTCCTTTACCATATGTACTGTCTAAGGTAGCAACATCTTCTTCACGCCAGTTATCTTCACCAGTCCATGCTGTCTTCCAAGATTTAAGAGTAGTAACATATTCTAATGCCGCTTTTCCACCACCCGCTTTAAGTGAATCTTCAATTCCAGCACTTATATTATAGGGCATATATATTGCTGTTTTTACATATCCCTCAATAGCACCCATTGCAAATTGAAATGGTCTCATAGTAAGGTCTTTTACAGTACTACCTGCTTCTTTAAGTTGACGCATAAGAAAACTAGGGTCTGTTTGATAATCAAAGTCTGGATTTATTTCTTTTATACTATCACGAACAGCAGGTGACATTGCAGCAAATCTTTTTCTTGCCTTGTTAACATCTGACATATTATTTAATTCAGCATGTTTGGCTTGTAGAAATTGCATAGCACTAACTTGGAAAAGTTCGTCAGGAGTAGGCTTGCCAGCATTTACTGCTGCATAAATGTCAGGAGAGTTGTTGGCATAATTAGGATTATAATTATTAGAAGTTGCTGGTAACGGCTCTTCGTATCTTGGCATAAATTAATTATTCAATCTGTCGTATATTGCTTCTAATTGTCCTGTTGGGTCAAATTGCATTGTCTTATAAATAGTATTTAACAAGGTTGGTTTTTGCATTCCTTGTATTCCTGATGTATCTAACCCTGGTCCATCTCCCCAATTAGCACCATGAGATAAACTTTGGTCAGGTAAAGAGGTAGGAGCACCTAAAGATAAATCCATTTGAGGCTGCCCCATTCCTCCAAAAAGAGATGCTGCACCTTGCTGGTCATTAAGTGATTTATTTTGACCATAATCAAAACCAGTGTATTGCTGTTGTGGTTGGCTCATGCCATCAATGGCTCCGCCATCTGTACGTTGTGATAAAGCACCTGGACCTGATACTGGTGCAGGATTTGCTGGCTGACGATAACCACCTCTAGGCATTAGTCTTCATCCTCATCTAGTAAATTTTGAATATCTGTTGTGCTCGGTGTCTTATATGACACCCAATCTGGGAAAGATTCTTTTGTTACTACTATCCATAGCGCATCATCTTTAGCAAACCCCGCACGGCGGAGTCCTTTAAAGTATTCATTAAGCCAAATACAATACATATCAAGAGCAGAGTAATTTTCATCAACAACTGTTCTAGGTTTTCTTTTATTAGTTGCCATGATTACTCCTTAATTAAATTGGTCTGCTTTGTGAAACCGTTGCTCTTGCGCTGGTATCTCCACCACCAGTCATTCTAGATAATAGTTCTTGCATATCTGGTCTGCCTTGTGGAGGGCTTGCCATTTGAGGTGAGCCTCCTACTGGTTCACCAGGAGCAGCGGGGACAGGCTGCTCAACCGAAGTCTGTTCGCCAGCAGGAGGAACTTGTTCTTCAGGAGTGAAGACTTCTTGTATCGCATCTTCAATCGCTATGCCCTTCTGACGGGCTTGAATAACTTCAGATATTTTACGAATAATGTCAGTAGGGTCTTGTCCCTGCATTGCCATCTGTGGTATGGCTTGTGTGTAAGCGGCTAGGGAACCTAATAGCGAATCACGCATTTTTTCAATTTCGATTTTCTCTTGTTCAAGAGTTACGTTAACATTAAAAGGTAGTTCTCGCATAGCCATATCTTTAGAGATTAATCCGCCACCAAGTGCTTGCAACATAAAGATAAGACCCTGTGCTGGATTAAGACCAGCAAGCATTCCATAACGAACATCAGCAGAGTAATCACCCTTAATGTCTTTAGATGGAAGATATTCTAAAACATATGGTGAGCCTGCGTCAACACCACGAATAGTCTTAGTCGTATTATAAAGTTTTTCATCAATCTCAAAGCAGAGCGAGATAACATCTCGTAGTGCTACTTGGAAGATTGCTTGAGCAGATTTAATCTGAGTATCAAATGCACCCAGTAGTGCTTGTACACCCTGTCCAGTGACAACACTTGCGTTAATATTTCCTGTTCGTGATTCAGGATAACGAGCACCTACACGCAGTTCTTCGTTTAGAAGTTGCGATTCTGTAAATGCACCTTGTGGAATAGATAGTTCAACACGACGAACACCTGCTGGATTAGCAGTTCTAATGACTGCATCCCCACCAAGTTGTAGTTCTTGAACATCTTGTGGTAGGACAATTGGTGCTTGTACTGACTTCTCGGCTGCTTCCATTGCAAGTAATGCAAATCTGTTACGAAGTAACTGAATACCCAGAACATCATCAAACTGTCCACGTAGTTCACCATCAGGACCAGGACGCTTTGCAATGATTACATTCATTTTGCCTAGCGGGTTGGCTGCTTGTGAAAGCACCATGTTACTGCGTGATGGTAAATACAATAGAGATTGGTCTTTGTCATAATAACGAACCATCTCAATCATACTGTTTAACTCTTGCTTGTAACCCAGTGGACCAAGGAGTTGGTGTTCTTGTTCAGGGAACAGTGCAACCAATTCACCTAGTGTCATTGAGTAACGTTTTGCAAAGGCAACGCATCGTCCGTAGCGGTCAAATTCGGGATAAGCCCCGATAGGATTTTCTAATCTGATGCGTGGCTGTTGCTCTTCTTCATCCAATTCAATAATGAACGGGAGGAAACCATAGGTGATATACATGTCTGCACCGTTATACATTTGTACTTGCATATCGGATAGACGGAAATAATTAGCGGCAATACGTGTACGCTTATCTGCAAATTGACGAGCACGGTCTGAAGTTTGATTTGCTGCAGAACAGTTAACCGCTGGAAGCGGAGCAATTACTTCAGCCAAGTCACGAGCAACAATGTCAATAAAGTTTGCTACTACGTTTTGTTCTACACCTTCAGGGAAAAAGTTAGGATAGACCTGAGCAATTTTACCTTGACGTACCATTTGCACATCACCATTGCGTTGGTCACGTGTGTGCGCTCGCTGGCGCAGTGTTTGAACTCTTGCGCTAACTTGGTCTATTGATAACATTAATTATCCTTAATTCTTTTTTTAATGGATTTAATTTGTGCTTCCCTACGTTTTTTAAATATCTTTCGTTCAATTCTACGTGCCTTAATTTGGTCTGCTTTTGTTATTTTAGGAGTAGGATTCTTTTTAATTATTTTTTTTGCTGGTCTATTAATCTTAGGTGGCTTTGCATCGGCAATTGCTCTAGCATATGCTCTAGCAAGTTCTTGGCTTTCCTTGGCTAGTTCTTTATATTCTGCAATTTGTTTTTCTGAAAGCCCAGCCATTTCTAGAAGGGTAGGAGTATTAGTTTTAGTATTATCTTCTACTGCTGCACGTTTAACACCCTGTGCAGGACCACCCATATTTGATGTGCCCGCAGAAGGTTTAATTACTCTGCTTTTATCTTTACCTTTAACCTTAGCAGGTCTAAGTCTTTTAATTGTTGTTGGACCTTGAACTGGTTTATCTGTTCTAGGTTCAGGTGTTGTTTTAGGTTTAGGTTTATCAACTTTTTTAATTGGTTTTTTAAATGTGCGCCGAACATTTTTTCCTGGTTTATCAGTAGACAATGGTGGTCTTACAGGTTCTATATCATTGAGTCCTGATTTAGGAGGATTATTTTTTGGCTTAAGACCTTTGTCCATTAGACGTTTAGCCTCAGCGCGGTCTTCTGCGCTAACTTTACCGCCACCTAAGTCTCTATATTTTTGTCTTGTAAGAGAAAGTTTTGGACCTATTGGTTTAGGTTTAGTTACCTCTGTACTATCTACTTTAAGCCTTTTATTTTTTAATTCTGTTGCTGCTTTTTCACTTTCTACTGACCCTTTTCTTTTTGGTCCTATAAAAACTTTTCTACGTTTATTATCTGTAATTGGTGGTGAACCTTTAATTGGTTTGCCGTATTTATCTTTTGCTTCTATTGAAACAAGACGGCGACCTCTAGGACCAACTTCTCTTTCAGCAAGTTCTCTAGCCTCTTTAGCGGGAACTTTAGGAATTTTAGGCTTGTTACTTTGTTTGCGCAGTTCTCTAGTAACTAACTTTTTAATTATTTTAATTGCGCCTGAGACTGCCATTGTTAACCTATGTTTCTATAAATTTTCTCGACATATCTGGAACCTGCTTTAGCAATACCACCAATAGCACGGCTGCCTACTTTGGCTGCTACCTTGATGGCTTTGCCACCAGCAAGAGTAAGACCTATATCTACAGGACTTGTTGGGTCTATAATCCAATCCTTAATAAATTTAACATTGCCAGATTGTTTAGGCTTTTTAATTTTACCAAGTGCTGCGGGTCTTTTAGCCATTACTTCCCCATTCTTTTATTTAATGCTTTTTGGGCTGGACTAATTTTTTTAGCAGGACCATTACTACGAGCCTCTCGCATTGCAATTTTTTTAGCAGCAGCAAATGCTTCACGTCCACCATCTTTTTTTCCATTATTCCACGCAGCCTTAACTGTTGGTGGTGTTGGTCTACGGTCCATACCAATATAAAATGTTTGTCCATCAATTTTATTTACTAGTTTTTTGTTACCTTTAGACAAAGGTTTTTTTGCAGCCTTAAGTCCGCGAGCATTTGCTTTCTTTGTACTTGACTTAGCATTTGATTTACCAATTGCTTTGCTTACACCTTTAATAATCTTAATTGGATTAGCCATTATTTCTTACCTGCTTTCTTAGAAGGGAGCCGTCCATGGGTCATATGGCTTTGGAGGCTTTGGTGGCTTTCGTTTCTTTGGGACAGGTTTAGATTTCTTAAATACTTTTTCAACCCCGTGGTCGTAACCCTTATCTTCAGCCCTTGGGTCTCCCTGCCAACGCCGCGAGTAGCGCTTACCAGTTGAGGCTTTGCGTTCGTTGACCTTTGCTATATTTGGTTTGTTAGGTTTTGTCTTAGCAGCAGGTTTTACCTTAACAGAATTCTTTTGAATAGCATCAGTCTTAGCGCGGGTAGCAGCCTTAGCCGCTGCCTTAATAACTTTAATTGGATTAGCCATAATGTTTTCCTTATCCGTATATGTCTTGCCACTGTTCGTGGAAGGCTTCGTCTAGATTGATTGAACCGCGTTGTTCCCTCTGTGCTCTAGTAGCCCAGCGGTTTCCAACATATTGGATTGCTCTTGTGTTTTGTTGCATTAGTTCACGGATACGAATAACCGCAAACCATAGTGCCATAACGCAGTCAGTCTTTGCTCTAGTATCTGGCTTCCATGTAAGGAGTTGTTGCGTTAATGCTTTGATACCTTCGCTACCTTCTGATGAAGGTAGTTCTATAATATTGTTTTTTTGGAACTTTTCTTCTCTAACCGTTCCAAACAGTGTGGACATGCTGGCGACTCCGAAGGATGTGTCCCATTTGTTTTTGCCTGTGAAGTGAGCGTCCAAGCGAACACCATATCCAGCAAGCCAGTTCCGTAGTTCGTCATCGAGGGAGTAGGCTTTTTGGTGTGCGTTAATTTCAACGCGGAACTCTTGCGGTTTATATCTTTCGACAAGGTCTTCAATTGTCGCTCTAATCTTTTGAGGCGTAGGTTCAGCCATGTTGATACAATCCAAAACATATATTCTTCCGTCCGCTCTGTTATATGTTGCTACAACAAACGCAGCATTACCAGCCATAGCAGGGTCAAAACCAATTATGGTATAAGCCTCTATCTTTGGTGGGTGCCCTACGGCTTCTGGTCGTAGTGGACCTTTTCGTCGTGCCCCGTTAGTGCTTCCCATAACCAATACTGGCGGGAAGATGGAGTCTTCCTGAATGTCTTCTTGTTGGTAGACCAGTGCCCAGGTTGAGGGGGTAACTTCACTTCGTCTCTTGGCAAGTGTAGGTCCATCCCATTTCGGGAAGTAGCCGTTTTCCTGAGGAGTCTCATCGTCGCCATCCCACGGGACATCTGACTCTTTCCAGAGGGTGACCCAGTCTTGAGGTTTCTCCGCGTAGTCCAAAACCGCAGGCATGCCCATGTAAGTGAAAGGAGTACGCCCACCACTCCAATGCTTAGGATTACGTAGTTCCTTATATAAGTCATTCGCTGCAATTCGTGTCCCTACGACTAATAACTTACCGTTCTTACCCAGACGGGTAATAACTTCCTTCTGTAACCAGTCCATCTGCTTTTCCCACTCATGGGCATTGGCAGTTGTAATACAGTCGTCCAAGATAATAAGGTCGGCGCGAGCGCCGTAAATCTGACCACCCATACCTAGTGCTTGGAGGGTTGGGTCTTTCTCACTTGAGTTACGAGCATCGCCCCCAAGGTAGACTGTATCAGTTCGCCAAGTGTCTGCATCATCTTTCCAGCCGCCGTCAGGACCATATGCGGTCTGCAGTTTTAGCCAGCGTGGATGTGATAGTCGTTGCTTGATTGCGTAGACGAATTCTCTCGCCTTATTTAGAGTCTTGGACACCACGATAATTCGGATGTTCGGGTTGAGGGCGATACGATAGGTAGAATAGTTGACCGTAATTACGGTTGACTTGGCGTGCTCAGGAGGCACATTTACCAGAAGTCGGTTATTCTCACCTGGCTCGTATTTCATTGACGGATGCAACCATGATGGTTCGCGACCTTCCAAAAGGTCTACCCAATCTTGATGATGGGGAAAGACCGTCTGGTCAAGAAATGCTTTTGAGAAGTCCTTAAACGGCATGGACTCTTTCTCCACACCCATCGCGTCAAAGGATTGTTTCTGTCCCTCTTCTTTTGCTTCCTCTAAATCTTTGGCGAAGGCAGGGTCCCTATTCATCCATTGACGGATGGTATCTGCCTTCTTGTTAACCAATGCCATTGCCGCTGGTATTGGGATTCCAGCCCTTACAGCATTTAGCACTTCCTCTTTAGAGGCGGCTAAAGCCTTAACCAGGTGGTGCCCACTTCCCTTTTGAAAGCCTTTGCGTTCTGCCATTAGTGTCCCAACTGCTCAATAGGCAGTATATGCCCACCCTATAATAGTCTGTTTATACTGTAGTCTGTAACAGAGTGAAGAACTCTCTAAAAAGAGTTCTGAACTAATAAAACCCTACATCTATATTAACCTGTCCAAATGGCTGAAACGGACACTTTTTATTGAACTATTTTTATAGACTACATAACTGCAGGTCAGGGGGTATATTCTAGTCACTATACTGACAGAATATTTCTGTCGGAGATACATATACTACAGACCAAGACTGTTAACATAGTCGGGGTCATAGACCTATAGATATTATGACCTATACAGCCTACACAGCGGGCAGTCTGCCTGTAGGTTTAGTCTGCCTAGGCTAAAGCCAGAACAATATGACTATACTGCGCCTAGTTAATATTATATATATGTACAGTCTAGAACTAAAAGCAAAGGCTGTTTGGTAATACTAGGAATAGGCAGAGCCTATTCTATTTCTGTTGTATCGGACGGCGAAAGCCGTCTTAATCGATACAACATATTCCGCACCTGCATACCAATGCTGTTCTGTTTAAGCGGTGTCAGAATCTCCAAAAGTATACTCTCGTCCGTAAGTTTGATAACGAGCAATAACCTATCCATTCACAATTTGCGTTACCACGCGCACGCGTGTCTAAAGCCACGCTCAATGTTCATACGCGGATAGGACATATTTATTGCTCCGAATGTTATCAAACCGTAGCAATTATAACGCGAGCGTTAAATTGCAACGCCCCTTGCAAACACGCTCTTCGCGTGTTCACACGCCTGCCAAGTACGGGCAGGCTCGGGGTTACGTTAGAGAGTAGATTTTGGAGTGTTGTTGTTTGGGGTTTGGTTGTTTAAATGATACAAGCAACAGCAAAAGATTAAAAGATTGGACCATGCTGGTCCATCGCAATAAAAAACAAAGGAGAAAGAAATGTTCAGATTGTTGATTAGTGGTAGTAGAGATTGGTCAGATAAGTTAACAATAGTCCGTGAGTTAGCCGTATTCGCACGCGAACACGGAGAAAATGTAGTGCTCGTGAGTGGAGCATGTTATAAGGGTGCCGATTTGATTTGCGAATCGGTTGGAAAGACCTTTGGTTGGGTGATTGAAACTCATCCTGCCAAGTGGGATAAAAAGCCAGACGGTTCATACAATCGCGGAGCAGGATTCAAGCGTAATGAATTGATGGTTAATCTAGGAGCAGACGCTTGCTTAGTATTCATTAAGAATGGTTCAGCAGGTGCAAGTCATACCGCTGGTCTCGCTCAAAAAGCAGAGATTACTACCAAAGTGATAACTGCATAAAGAAAAAACGCAAAGGGGGGCACGCCCCCCTCTGCACTCCCCGTTGACCGTGCCAGTCAATGGCTAACTACAAGAAAAAGGAGAAAGAAATGATAAGCACCAATGAACTAAAAGAAGTAATCAGAACGATAGAAACAGCACCCAAGCCACCAACACAGGCTGACGCTTATTGGGCAAAAGGTGCCAAAGATGTTATCAACCTACTCATTACTATAAGCGAAGGAAAATAAAATGAAAGTAAGAGTGCTAAATATAAGAGATATAAACCCATTAAGAGAACTCAGTGCTGTATATATAGGACGCGGTAGTAAGTGGGGCAACCCATTCGTGATAGGTAAAGATGGAAATAGAACAGAAGTTATTGCTCAGTTCCGTGCCTATGCAGAGAAGCGTCTGGTTCAAGAACCAGAGTGGCTGGAGCCACTAAGAGGTGAAAACCTTAGTTGCTATTGCTATCCAGAGCGTTGCCATGGAGATGTAATACTAAATATACTAGAAGCAGTTCCTACCCTCTCAGAGTGAGAGGGTAGTTCACCAAAATAAAGGAGAGAAAATGAGTAACGAATATACATCAAACGGTATCAGCATAACTACACAATGCCCAGACTGCATATACCTAGATGACTACGACTACCAATGCAAGCCATGCATTGAACAAACAGAAGCAAAACTATCAGACTTTGCCCACGATATAGTGGACGAAGGCAACGACATATATCCACACCCTTGGTTCAGAAAGAATGAGAACCATAGCGGTAGTGATTGGCTATCATCACAAACTATCTCAGCCAAAGCAGGCAAGATAGTAAAGATGATAGAAAATTGGGACGATAACTGCCACCTCATAGAACTAAGCGTTAAGTTCTTAGACAACGATGAGGAACACACCATACGATACGAGTTCTTACCACCTATCGCACAACTAATAGACGGCGGAGAACTCGACAACCTATACGAACTAGAGGATTACGCACAGGCTAAGCGTGAAGTGCTATGCCCTTGGTGCCACATATTCACACCAAAAATATACAACGACTGCCAAAATACTACATGCTTACTACCACTAGAAAGTAATGTAAGAAAATAAAAGATAATAGCAGGGTTCGCTCTCCCGTTCGGGAGCGAACCTGCTACCTAAGTTAACTACTAACATATAAAAACAAGGAGAAAGAAATGATAATCGAAAACACATGGACAGTTAGTGGAACCATCAAAGGATTCACTGACAAATCAATGAGAGAATACAACGGAAAGACACAACTCAATGGCTGGCTAAGTCAACGCGATACAGCAAGACTAAGCAACGGTGATGAAGCAGGCTTCGAGAAGTATATAGTCGGCATGAAAATTACTGCGAAAGACCCAGCAATTATCACACAACTAATAGAACTAGACAACGCACGACAAGGACAAGCAACCACCGTGCCAGTCACAGTAACAGGACGCATCAGTCAATGGGTAGCAAAGTCTAAGACAGGCGGAGCAGACCAATTCGTATACGACCTAGAAGTATACAACGTAACAGTTCTATAAGCCAACAGAGAAAGCAGACAGACGGAATAGACACCCGTCTGCCTGCTTTTCCAAGCCAAACATACAGTAATCATATGCAAGTTACAAGTTTTTATCCACCCCTCTATACAACTAGGAGTTCATATGTATTTCTCAACCAGTGATGTAACTGCTACAATCATAGCGTTAGGCATGGCTATACTGATAATAGTATTGCTGACGTATAGCAATGTAGTATTGATGAAACAAAATAGATTCCTTAAGGAAAGACTTAAGGTTAACCGCATAGCACGTATGCGTGCAGATAACTACAACTAAAGGAGAGAGTAATGACAGAACAACCACAAGAACCAACTGATAGCATGGGTGGTGGTATAGATGAGTCATGAACATCATTGGGAATGCACTGATACCCCTGGTATATATAAATGTATTAACAAATCAGAAGATAAATGCAAGGCAAAGCGTACCTATGATAGAGATACAGAAATGTATACAGTTATGTACACATACAAAAGCGAAGAGTATCAGTATGAGTGAGCCACAACTAGAAGATGATGTAGCAGCAGGCATAGACCCACGCTGTAATGAGTGTGATGATAGACATGCCCCTGACTATTCGTGTATCATAAGCACAGACAGTGACCAAGCATGGTATGACATGCATGATAAATACTAATCAAAGGAGTTGCGATGAAGCAACAAGCAATGAAAGTAATATCAATAGGTGGCACACTGATGCTATCACTAGCAGTACTAATAGGTTTGCCAGTTAAAGCACCAGCCACACTGGTAAAAGTTGACCCTGAATGTGTAGACATTGGACCATTCAAGTGGTCATCTAATATGGTCAAGGCATATACCAAAGGGTATATAAGAATGCATTACCCTGAATGGAATCATACTGAATGGAAAGCATTACATAAATTATGGAATGCTGAATCAAGATGGAATCATCAAGCCAAGAACCCAACCTCAACAGCATATGGCGTGGCACAAGTTCTTGATACACCTATAGGATTGCCAGCCCCGCAACAAGTTGCGCGGGGCTTGGCATATATCAAGCACAGATATGAAAAACCATCTGTCGCTTGGGCGTTTCACCGTAGTAACTACTACTACTAACAACTAATAAAGGAGAGAGCAATGACAACACTAACAATCAATGACCGACTCGTAGAGTTAGGTACATTAGTAGACAATAAAGACACAGCACCTCAGCGTGTAGGTGCACGATTAATTGAAAAATTCTTTGATGAGTTTAAAGACTTTCATCTTATGGACTACGAGCAGATAGCAAACCATTTATATTACTTAACAGATATACAAGTACGTGACTATGCTCTTGGTCTTATTGACCCAGCAAAATCAACACAACAAATAAATACTCTTGAGTATCTGTTAAATGTAGCACCAATAGACACAGCATATATCAATGCACCTGCTAGTTTACTAGCAGTACTACATTATGAACTAGGAAATCAACAAGCAGCATTAATGATATTGCAAAATGCTCAAGAAGATTATCCATTAGCACAACTATTGCATAGAGTATTCCTTGCAGGTTGGGCACCAGGTTCATTCGCTGCAATGCGTAAGGAACTACACCCTCAAGTAACAGAAGGTATCTTCGGAGAGGATAACGAATGACACAAGCACTAGTAGATAATAGACGCAACGCTTGGAAGCGTGGCGGCACAGCAGTAGATGCTACCTCAGCAGTAGAGGTAGCCAAGCAAGCAGGCTTAGACTGGGAAGTAATGTCCGTGCCTATCCAAGGCTATGTGCACACACCAGTCAGTGAACAAGAAACAGTTACTGATTACTATGAAGTACCAAACAAGCAAGGCATACTTAAGTTAGGTAAAGACAATGACAACACTATCATTGGTGTCGTTGGCGACAAGTATAAGATTGTTCAGAACATGGAAGTATTCGGTGCACTAGATGCGCTTGTTGATTCAGGTGATGCACGATACAGTGCAGCAGGTGAATACAATGGAGGTGCTAGTGTATGGATGCTTATGGAACTACCTACTGGTGTAACAGTAGCAGGTGACCCACACGCAGCATACCTATTGGCTAAGACATCACATGATGGCTCGTCATCAGTAATCATACGCCCTATCATTGAGCGCATATGGTGCGCTAATCAGATAGGTAAGTTACTTACTAACAAAGTAAAGAAGCCACTCATGTATACCATGAAGCACACAACTAATGCAGTACTATCAGTATCTGACATCCGTGCTATTACTACCCTTACCTATACTGCTATCGAAGAGTATGAGTTAACAGCAATAGAACTAATCAAACGTAAGGTAGATAAAGAGAAAGCAATGCGTATCTTCAAGAGTGTGTGGTCACTACCACCAGTCATTGAGAATACACCAGCGCAGTTCCTTACACGTGGTGAGCAACGCTCACAAACCATGGCGTGGGCTGCACGTGATAAGGCATGGCATATCTATGACCAATCACCAACACAAGAAAACATTAAAGGCACAGCCTTTGGTGTATGGCAAGCAGTCGTTGAGTATGCAGATTACTATGCAAGTGGTGGCGAAAACAATCGCACTCTTGCTACAATTACTGGACGTAATGATGCTATCAAAAACAAAGCACTGGCAGCAGTGCTATCAGCATAACAAACAACGAGAGGGAAACATGAATACAATAACAATCACAAATGAAATAAATGAAATGGTAACATACAATGAAGTAGAGATTATTTCATTCGTTAACCGACTAGCATCATACCGAAAGGAATCAATTGACACACTCTATAAAGTTCGAGACTTCTTTAGTGAGCGTGAATGGTCAGATGGTGAGACGACAATCACTCGTGATGAAGTCAACGAGATGCTACGTTCAATCAACGCAGAACCAATCCGTGGTAAGTGGTCGGCAACAGTTACTATCACCGCAAGAGTTACTCAGTATGAAGCCGAAGACGAAAATGATGCGCTTAATTGTATCGAAGAAGACATCTCAATAGATATAGGTTCAGGTGCTGATATAGATATAGAGTCTATAGATGTCAGCGACATAGAAGAAGACAACTAATGTCTAGTACCTATGTACCATACAATGGAACAACAGGCTGGTCAGGTACAGAGACCAGCAAAGACCGTGCTCTATATAACTTGCGAACAGGCAAGGAATATAACAACCAACAAAAAGCGTTAGCATTATTAAAAGAAGCCCGTGCTAATGGGCTAACCTGGAAAGAACTTAGTGAGCATGCAGGTATACACCACGGCACTGCAAGTGGCGTGTTGTCAGTCTTACATCAGGCTGGTGCTATACTAAGAAGCACACGTGTACGCAATGGCTGTAAGATTTATTACAGCATAGAATACAGTGATGCTATAGCGCATGAGGTATACAAAAAGAAACAAAAACTTTGCCCCAACTGCGGGCATGACATCAATGCATAGTCTGCCTACTATGCTACGATGGGGACACTAGAGTGGGTAGGTTTTGGCTCTCTCCTTGTCCTACCCACACTAGCCTAATCAAAGGAGAACTATGACGGCAATAGAAATTGCCAGAGATAGATACGGCAGACCACTAGTAGTCCCACCGAAGGGTGGGAAAGCAATACCATATACACGGACAACTACAGTTGCAGGGTCATTAGATGATGGCACTGCATTAGTAGCGTGGAAGTTACGTATGGCAGCAGCAGGATTAACTCTGCGCCCTGACTTATTACTGGCTGCAAGCGCAGCACGGGACAACAAGTTAGAGATGGACAAGTTAGTAGAAGATGCAATGCAAGCAGCAGGTGCAACAGCACAGGCTACCATTGGCACTGCACTCCATACTCTGACAGAAAAGTTAGACAGAGGTGAAGACCTTGGCGTTATACCTGAAGACTATGTTGCTGACATACAAGCATATCATGATGCAACTAAAGTGTTTGAGAATGTAAACATCGAACAGTTCTGCGTGCTAGATAAGTATAAGATAGCAGGCACACCTGACCGTATCGTTAGATACAAAGGTGAGTTGTTTATCTCTGACCTAAAGACTGGTAGTATTTCCTACCCAAATAAAATTGCTATGCAGTTAGCGGTATACGCACACGGCTTGCCGTATGACCCCGCTACGGCAACCCGTTCGACTTGGGGAGATGTCAATCAAGATAAAGGAATCATTGTCCACCTACCAGCAGGTAGTGGTAAATGTGAACTACATTTCGTTGACATCAAACAAGGTTGGAAAGGTATAGAGTTAGCAATGAAGGTGAGGACCTTCAGAGATACAAAGAAATCCCTAGTAACCCCTATCAAGGAGAACACATGACACATAGCGAAGCACCAATCAGCATCACCGCTAAGACACCAGCATCAACACTAGTTACTATACGTGCATCTAATGCAGAAGAACTAGACCAAGTAGTTGCACTAACAATTGCATCATTAGCAGCAGCAGTGCAAGAGTTAGAAGCAGCACTACGACCAGCCAATGTAGCAGTGCCACCACAACCACAAGCAGCAGCAATTGCTACAGCATTTGGTGGTTCAATCATTAGTGAACAACCATCAGGAGTTCCAGGACAAGGCACACGTACCTGTCCTCATGGAACTATGACTCGTATCCATGGGCTAACAGGTAAGTTTGGTCCATACAAAGGACACTTCTGTCCTGCACCACAAGGTGCACCAAATAAATGCACAACACAATATGTTAAACAAGGACAACCTGGCTATGATACGTTCCAAGCCGACCAAACAAAAGCATAACATGTGGATATGTAAGATAGCAGGACATAATTACTGGAGTTCTTCTATATCAGGATATATATATTGCACAAGATGCGGAGTTAAATGTAAGCATGAAAACATTACGCCGTAGTATAGGCAAAGCAGAGGTGGGGGGAGAACCATTACCCCCACCCTTCCAAGCCTTTCAACGAGAAGGAATCATTCTGCGTAGAGCAGAGGTTACTATCATTGCTGGAACTCCAGGTTCAGGTAAGTCTAGTATTGCATTACATATCGCAGCAAGATTAAAACAACCAACATTATATTTCTCTGCTGATACTAATGCACATACTATGGCTATGCGTTTACTTGCAATGAAAGCAAAGATAACTCAATCAGCAGCAGAACTTATGCTAAAGACACAGCCAGTAATAGCCGAACAATACTTACAAGAGTTCGGTAATCTTTACTGGTCATTTGAACCTAGCCCATCACTAAAAGATTTAGATGATGAAGTCTCTGCCTTTGAAACTATGTGGGGCAGAAGCCCTGCCCTCATAGTAGTAGATAACTTAATGGATATAGCGACAGATGGTGGTGAAGAGTTTGCTGCTATGCGTGCAGTCATGAAAGAACTTAAGTATCTAGCAAGAGATACCAATGCATGTGTATTAGTATTACATCATACTAAAGAAGGTGCGTTTGGTTTCCCATGTCAGCCACGCTCTGCATTACAGGGCATGGTCAGTCAGATACCAGCAATGGTATTAACAATAGGACAACAGATACAGGGACAGGATATATACTTGTGTGTAGCACCAGTCAAGAATCGCTATGGCAAGGCAGACTTTACTGGCAGCACATATGTATCACTATCATTCGACCCAGCATCTATGTATCTTGAGGACATCAGCCGTGATTACAATCAGACAGTGTTACAAGTATGAGTAACCCAGCCAAAGCCAAAGGTTCAAGCGCAGAGCGAGATGTAGTTAAGTATCTAAAACAATGGTTTCCTTATGTAGACAGACGACTAGCAGGTGCAACGCTAGACAAAGGCGACATCAGTGGTATACCTGGAGTTACAATAGAGATTAAGAATCATGCCAAGATGAACTTGGCTGGATGGACAGAAGAATTGTTAACCGAAATGGCTAACGATAAAGCATGGACAGGTGTAGTGTGGCACAAGCGGGTGGGAAGGGGAAGCCCAGCCGATTGGTATTGCACTATGCCTGGACATGTCTATGTAGATTTACTACAACGAGCGTTGATTGGTGGACATACAGATGGACAAGCCAAGCATTGAAGAATACCTAACATACATAGGCGCAGCCGTGCCCGCTATGGGCAGCGGCTGGCGCAAGATGAAGTGTCCATTCCATGACGACAGTCATGCAAGTGCAGCAGTTAACTATGATGCAAACGTATTCGTATGCCATGGGTGTGGTGTTAAAGGTGATACGTATTCATTAATTATGCATAAAGAAGGAGGGAGTTATCGTGAGGCTATCAAATTCGCAACGTCAGTTCTTACTACAGGCAACACAGAGATACACAAACAAAATAGAAATAGCAAAGGACTATCTAGAAAGTCGCAGTCTATCGGTAGAAGAGGCAAGCATCTTTCATCTGGGAGTGGTAGACGAACCTCTTCCAGGTCATGAGCCATATAAAGGTAGGCTTGCTATACCATACATAACACCATCAGGTGTAGTTGATATTAGATTTCGTGGCATGAATGGTGAAGACCCTAAATATTTAGGATTGATAGGTAGTAAGACAACTATGTTTAATACACAAGCCTGCTTTGTTGCAGATAAATATATCTGCGTTACTGAAGGTGAATTTGATTGCATCATGATGTCAGTTAAAACATCACACCCAACTATAGGTGTGCCAGGTGCTAACAATTGGAAGCCTCATTACAATAAGATACTTGATGACTTTGATGTTGTTGTAGTATTAGCAGATGGTGATGCAGCAGGTCTAGAGTTTGGTAAGAAGATAAGCAGGGAGTTGGGTAATGTTAATATCATTAGCATGCCTGAAGGAGAAGATGTAAACAGCATGATAACTAAACAAGGAAGTGAGTGGATAGATGAGCGAATCAGAGAATGCATTACCGCTGGACAGTAGTTTCTGGGAACACTGCAAGCATATGAATTTTACAGTTGGCATACCAATATCAGAAACTAAAATGATGGATGTAATCCAAGTCCTTCAAGACATATATGAAACACTTGAAGAAGATATAGAAGAAGGAAAGAAATTAGTTATAGCCATGGCTGCAATCTTAGTTGCATCTAAAGATGGTAAGGCAGATAAGATATGGGAAGAGTTAAGTATCCAAGAAGCAATGAAAGATATAGACACACACATCAGGGACATATTAAATGAAGGATAAGAAAGACGCTGAAGTCATTGTAAACCGCCTACTTCAGATACTTTACAAGAAGCATGAGGACTATGGTCCTCTCAACATTGCAGGTGCACCTGGTGGTCCAATGAATGGACTACGTGTGCGTATGTATGACAAACTTGCACGGCTTAATAACCTTATAGATACAGGCGACACGCCCAACTATGAATCAATTGAAGATACACTTATAGACCTGGCTAACTACGCTATCATTGGTCTACTTGTCCAACGTGGACAATGGAAAGGTGTTACCAATGAACCGATTGTTAAAAAGGTAAACCATGGCAAAAAGAGTAGTAGTCCTGAGCGACCTACAGATACCGTATCAAGACAAGCGCGCCGTCCAAGCAGCAATAGATTTCGTGAGGTATTATAAACCTGATGAACTATGGTGTGTAGGTGATGAACTAGATGCACCCGAACCAAGTCGTTGGAACAAAGGTATGGCTGGTGAATACGCAGACACACTACAAGAAGGTATTGATAAGACAAACGAAATCATGGCAGCATTTCGTGCTGCACTAGGTAAGAACAAAAAGTTTTATATACAACGCAGTAACCACACTGACCGCATTGATACATACATGCGTAAGTATGCACCTGCATTCTCATCACTTAAATCATTAGAGATTGAAACACTACTAGGCTACGACAAGTTAGGTGTTACATATCTACATCGTATGCACGAGTTACTTCCTGGTTGGGTAATGGCACATGGTGATGAAGGCGCACTTAATCGTGCACCAGGAGCCACTGCCTTAAACCTTGCTAAGTCTTTAGGCAAGTCAGTTGTGTGTGGACACACGCACAGAGTTGGACTACAACATGAAACTCGTGGCTTCTATGGCAATACACATACGTTGTTCGGTCTTGAAGTCGGGCATATGATGGATATAAAACAGGCTCACTACCTAACATCAGGTAATGCCAACTGGCAACAAGGCATTGGTATTCTAGTAGAGTCAAAGGGTAAAGTTACTCCACACGCAGTATCAATTATCAATGGAGAAATTAATATTCCATGAATAATTACATTGCGGAATACAACGACATGGTCATTGCATTGGCGGCTGAATACAGCCGCAAGTATTCAATGCTTGAGCGTGATGATATTGCGCAAGAACTATGGGTCTGGTTTGTAGGACACCCACGTAAGTATAAAGAATGGTCAGAGTTAGAACAGAAAGACCGCGACAAGTTGATTGCTAAGTCACTACGCAATGCAGCAATTACTTATTGTGAATATGAGAAAGCAAAGAAGATAGGTTACGACAGGTCTGACTTGTATTACTATGACCCTTCAGTAGTAGAAGCATTCTTGCCTTCTATTATCTCAGAAAGTTATACAATCCCAGTTAAGATTCAAGACCTTAATTCTAAATTTGGTAGCGATGATGTTACGGATGGTAACAATTGGTTAGCCCTTCGCTCTGATATAGCATCATCTTACTACAAATTATCTGAAGCAAAACAGAATGTGTTGCGCCTACGCTTTAGCATAGAGCAACCAGACTGGGCTACCTTAGCCCAAGATATGGACAGCACACCAGATGGTGCACGTAAAAAAGTTGAGCGTGCTATTACCTCATTGATTAAAAACTTAGGTGGCTGGAAGCCACACTCCAATACTGAAGATGATAAGGTAGAAGATGAACAAAATCAATTGCCCCCATCCTAGTTGTGACTGGGGTGTAGATAGTAATATAGAACATGACCAATCAGTTGTAAACATAATTGCTTACCACTATGCTAGACATGATAAAGAACAAGATGACCTTCGACCTTAGAGGTGAGCCAATCTTTACCTGCATATGTGGGTCAGAGATATGGAACATTAAAGTAGTATGGGATAAAGAAGATAGAACAATAGGGATGTATTTGCTAGAGCAAACATGCGAGTTATGTGGAGCAATAGCAACTGCACCTACTGAGATAGATTGGAATGATTGTGCCTAACTATGATTTCAGATGCAGTTATTGTCACTCGGTTATTGAAGTGCAAGACCCAACTCCATTACCATGCACTACTTGTGGTAATACTATGGAAAGGATATGGACAGTACCAGGAATAAAGTTCAACGCATCAGGGTTCTACAGCACAGACAAATGATACAATTTGAGAACGAACCTAACTGCACAAGCACAGACCCAGAGATATTCTTTACTCAAGGTCTGGGTGGATATGACAACATACCTGCACTTAAAAGAATTTGCGGGGCATGTGATGCCAAAGATGAATGTCTAGACTATGCCATAAATCATAGTGTGTTAGGCTACTGGGGCAACACAACAGAAAAACAACGCAGAATAATAAGAGTAAAACTCGGCATCAGACCTGAACGATTACTAGAAAGAGAATGGGAATATGACTTATCAGACAATAGCAGTAGGCGTAGTGTTGGGGCTAGCGATATATAATATCGCTGCTGGAATCCTAGACTTAGCACTAAACAAGTATCATACTTTCAAGTTAGAACGAGTCCTTAGTGAAATGGACTGGTATGAATTTGATGAAGAGGTAGTAAAGAAACCTCGCAAGAAAAAATAAGCACAAAAAAGGACCCCCACCTTGGTTGAGATACCAGGATGGGGGTCTTGTTGTCTTATATGGGGCTTCTAGCCCGTTTAAAGGCTACTCTTGGGAGCCTATGCCGTATTCTTTCTCAGCCTTATCTGCCCATTTAGCAGCAGGTGCAGCAAGAGCACCGATAAGGACAGCATACTCAGGTGCTATGTTAGCAGCCAGGGCTATACCCATAGTAACAGCAGATGCTAGAACAGCACGGACATAGGACTTAAAGGCAGCCTTACTCTTAGGTGTCTTTAGTTTTGCGATTAGGTCTTTCATTCGGTACTCCATTTCGGTCTGCCGTATCCAGCAATGAATACAGGTAGGTTCTTTTTATTCTTGGATTTATAAGCCCGTACTTTCTTAGCAACTTCTCCACCATTGGCTTGCGAGCCAGTAGGTTTAGTGTCAGGGGACGTGTTGCCTTCGATAGTTACTACTAGCCCATCTTCTTCTTTAACTTTAATAACAATTCCCACATGGTCAATTGCTTGTCCACCTGGAAAGTCAAAGAAAACTATGTCTCCAATTGCGGGATTATTTCTCTTGTTCCATCTGTTTTCTTTTTTAAAAGCAGACACTCCTGCTGGAGTGTAGACAACACTGGGAATTTTTAGCCCTATCTTATCAGCACACCAGTTAACAAAGTAACCACACCAAGGCTGTCCGTTTTTCTTATTGTACTTAACCTTGTTGTCTGGAACCTCAACGGTTCCTATTTCGGCAGTTGCCACTGCTATAAAGTCTTCTACTTTAGGCATGTTTTTTTTCTTTCTCTTTCTTCTAAATAATTTTATTTTCATTCATCATCAACCCATTCGTCTGGGTCTATAGATGGACTAGGTAATCCCCATATAGGTAGTGGTGTAATTGTTGACATCATTTCCTATCCAGTAACATATCTATTACCTCATCTACTCTGCGTTCTAAACGATTGACCTGGTCCTTCAGACTGCCACCACCATTAGGTCTTAACTCATATAGGTAGTGCTTAACCATCCATCTTATTGTCCCAGCGAATGCTGTTACTATTGCAATGGCGGCTACAATTATTGAAGCCCAGTTAGTAGGTGTCATTATACTGTCCTTACGATTATCTCTATGACGCCACCAAAACCGTCGAAACGCTTATCGGGTGGAGTCATACGAGTGAATGTAACCTGCTCTATTACTGCTTGTTGTGATTCTCCTGTTGTCAAGTCTTGCCAAGTCAGAACATCGCCTGTCTTTTCAATCTCTTCCAACAGTTGAATACGAGCATATGCCCTACCTTCATAGCCAACTACGGTATTGAACCTATCTGTTTCTATATCAAAACAATATACGGGAAACTTAATCATACGCTGACGTGGTGTGGCAATGGTTGCTTTAGCCTGATAGCCCTTAAAGGTAGGACCAGTGGCTGTATCTGTTGCATCACGGTTAAGTGTAAACTTATAAGCAAGGAACTCTTGTGCTACTTCAGGTTGAGATGTTGTTACTTCTACTGCATCTACACCTGAATCATAAGTAATGTGGTCATACTGTGTATCGCTACCAGTTACGCCTGTGGCTAAAGATGAAAGTGTAAACTCACCTGCCGTGAATGAACCACGTGCAATAAGACGTTTGAAGTTCTTAGGTTCTAGGGTAGAGAATCTAATCTTACCTGTAGTTATAGAGCCAGTTGTTGATAATACTGTGGCTGACTGAATGGCTATACCATCGCTGCCTGATGTAGTAAATGCTATCTGGTCACTATTGCCTATAAAATCTACGCTAGTTGCATAGCCTGTAGCACCACTAAGGTAAGCATCTTTAGCATAGGCAAAGCGTAATGATTCAATCTCTGCACCTAGGTCAACACGATATAGACCAGCATAGCCACCGATAGTGCCAGTAGCCCAAACAAATCTATCGCGGAAAGCAAAATCTCGTGCTAATGGTTTAACCGTTCCAGTGCTGTCTTCAAATATCAACGGACCATATGACAAGTCGCCAGTTGTATCTGAAATGGTAGCCACACGCATACCCTTGTTAGTGCCAATCATTAGATAGCCAAGATAAGACTCAATCTTATAAACAATCTCACCTATTGGCAGTTGTGCTGCTACAATCCCTGATGTCAGGGTAGGCATTACACCAGCAGTAGATAGAACAAACTTATAGATAGCAGAGTTACCGCCAGCATAGCCAGCAGCATAGATGGCGGAGCCACCTTCAGATATAGATGTCCATTCCCAGCCAGTATTAGGATGTGTGTAGACGGCAGTAGCAGGTAATGTAGTAGTGCCAAGGGCACCAGTTAATTCATAGATGCTAGTACCAATGCCAGCAACAAGTCGTTGCTTAACCCAAGCCATTTTAACTAAAGCACTACCAGTATTGTAATGGTTATTTAATGCACCAGTTGCACCAATTGTTTCATAATAAATACGAGTTGCGTTAGCAACAAATAATGTAGTTCCATTAGTTACCACATCTACTATTCCAGATGCAGTTGTAGCATAGGTAGTAAGTGTGGTTGCATCAGCCTCAATATCTTTAAGTGTGGTGCTACCTGGGATATATGAAATTGCTACATCAGTGCTACCAGAAACACCAGAGATAAGTTTGTAGATACCAGTGCTTACGGTATTGGTTGTCTCCTTGAGGAGAGTAACCTGTCCCTTAGTCCAGATGTCTACATTGTCGCTATCAGCAAAGCGATAACTAACAGTCTCTCCTGCGGATGGGTCATAGAACTTAACACCTGTACCATTGTGGAAAGAAGACTGGCTTCTGAGCCACCAACCAGTAAGTGATTGCTCACCTGGTTCTGCTCCAATGTCTGACTGGTCCTTGCGGAATGGTGCAGTCTGACGGATGTATGGACGCTCATCTCCGATGGCATAGAAGAATGGAAGTCCACCCACTGCTACATCATATGACTCAGTAGTGTTCTGCCAAGTAGAAGTAGATGAAACAATACCTAGGTCAACAGCAATAGCACGACCAATACTGGCAGTTGCGGAGCCTCTACCTTCGGTTATATCACGCGTAGCGATGGCACACCTCCATTTAAATTATTGATGCTTCAACTGCATCTACTGCGTCATCTATTGTCCGATATATGTCGGATATCTCGTATATGTAAATCATTAGGATAAAAGAGTATTAAGTTCATCTGCTGATAGTCCAAGTTTATTTGCAATTGCTTGACGCTTTGCAGTTAATGCATTGGCTTCGGCTTGTGCGGTTTCAGCCCTTGCATTGGCTTCGGCTCTTTCTGTTATTTCTAAATCAGTTGCATCTCGTTCAATAATTGTTTCTTCTTGAGTAATAGCATTTACTATTTTTTCTGTTATTTTCATTTTTTCTCCTTAAACTGCGCCATAGATGGTAAGAGTTCCAGCGTTAAAGTTTCCAGCGCTGCTGATAAGCGAAACCGTTGTAATTTTAGTAGAAGTCAAAAACATCCCTTGACCCATTTCAGCCCTAGACATAGTTGATGCTGAGGTCTGTCCAGTTCCTGAAACATAACTAAATTGCTGAGAATTTGACCCATTGGCTCCTAATACAGATACTGAAGCCGAGCCAGGAGTACTACCTCCAGTCACAGTTCCTAAAGTTCCTAAGTTAATAGATGATTGCCCAGCCGTTGAAGAAGAGTTATTAAAGTATTGTCTATCATAAGTAGCGCCAGCGGCAAAGCGTATTCCAGCATAAGGATAAACTGTACCAGAATTTGAATTAAATCTCATAGATAATTGCGAAGATGCTGTACCACAATCCCACGAATGAATTAAAAATGTTAAATTATCATAGCCGCCTAATCCAGTAACGGTTATAGTAGAAGCCGCCGTTAGACTTGTAGTGCTTATTAAAGCATAACCTTTAGCACCTGCTGGAGCAGCCCAAGTAGGAACGCCACCTGCAACAGTTAGAACATCATTAGTTGAGCCAACCGCAAGTCTTGCAGGTGTGTCAGCACCTGATGCGTAGATGATGTCACCAGTTGTAGTTGTTAAAGTCTTTGCTATCTTCGCATCTACCTGTGTCTGGATAGCAGAGGTAACACCGTCTAGATAGCCAATCTCTGTATCATCAACTCCAGATACAACGGCTTGTTTTGCATCTACCTGCGTCTGTATAGCAGAGGTAACACCATCTAGGTAGCCTAGTTCGGTTGCATCTACTGCGCTTAATGCGCTACTAGCATTGGCTAGGTCTCTTGCTTTACTCATTAGGAACCTCCAAGGTATGGTCTGAGTTATTACAATTCCATTGGCAGATAGATTCATCTAGCAATGCTTCTGTGTGGCATTTAGGTGAAACAAAAGCATCAATGCTTTCATTGTAAGTATATCCAATGCCAGCATAATTCTTGCGGAATGTTCCGTTGTAGGAAGTTTGAACCCAGTTACCACCAAATAAAGATTGGCAAAATTCAATACCTTTGATTTCATTTTCAACACCATCAACCAAAAGTTCAAAATTGGCAACAACGATTACTCGTTGCACTATGTCGTTTTCGTCTAATTCTGCAAAGTGTGCCATTAGAAAGTTATACTCCCGCTTCCCGTAAACTTATAATACTTGTAACCACCAGTTGTATACAAAGTTGGTGAACCTGTTGTTGATGCTGCATTTGGAAATGTATCTGCGTAGCGAATGATTACAATTCCTGAACCGCCACCAGTACCATTTCCTGTTGGCGAGTCGGATGAACCTCCACCTCCACCACCAGTATTTGCTACGCCTGCTGTTGCACCGCCAGCACGATTGGCTCCAGTTCCACCGCCACCAGTTCCACCAGTTGCTGGGTTGCCTGAGTAGTAACCACCACCACCGCCGCCGCCTGCGTAATATCCACTTTGACCTGATGAAGTTGCTGAAGCCCAAGTTGAGAAGGCACTAGTACCAATACCACCAGTTCCTGGGCCACCGCCAGAAGTAGTGCCTGCAGCACCTGCTCCACCACCACCGCCGCCGCGATATTGTCCGTCATCGCCAGCACCACCAGCATTGCCGTATGCAGTTGTTCCACCAGAAGTTGTTTGAGTTGATGTTCCACCAGCACGAGAAGGGCCACCTGTGTAACCTGACCCACCACCACCAGAGCCTCCAGAATAACCAGTTCCTGAAGAACCTCCAGAACCTCCACCGATAGAAGCAACAGAAGAGTTAAAAGTGCTATTGCCACCAACATTGTTAGTTGAACTATTTGGATTAACAGCACCACCAGCACCAACACTTACTGCGTAACTGACTCCTTCAGATACTGAATATCCTGAATTGTAAAGAATACCACCAGCGCCGCCGCCACCTGAATAAGCGCCACCACCGCCACCGCCAGCAACCATTAAAACTTCAAAAGTTACCGATGCTTTTCTTGAACTTGACATAATTCCTAGCATTGGTGTCATTATGAAATATCTCCGATAACTGTGAATACATTGCTTGCTGTGCAGATAACTGTGCAAGCAGAATACTGTGCTCGAAGGATAGGAGCGGCGGCCGTTGCGCCTGTTGAGGTAATAGTTACACCTGCTCCTGCAGCAAAGGTTGTAAGACCAGCACCAATAGATTGAATATCAATAGTCTGACCAGCGGTAAATATACTTGGTGGGATTGTTAAAGTAATCGCACCAGCATTACTCATTGAAACTAACTTAGCATCAGCATCAGTTAACACCAGAGTATAAGTAGTTCCTGTTTGAGCATTGAAAGCAATTACCAAAGGAGAGTAGGTTGTTGCTGCTGTAGCAGTGGTTAGATAAGTAGATGCTGCAGTGGAGATAGTTAGATAAGCACTTAGGTCTACAGCAGGAATTGCTGCCCACTTAACTCCTAGGGTTTGACCTGAGTCTGCAGTAAGAACATAGTCATTTGTTCCTACTGTTAACTTGCCAAGAGTATCTGCAGCAGACGCTACAAGAATATCTCCCTTAGCATCAAAGTCAGTAACTACTATTGCATCAGCAAGTTCAAAGGATGTAAAGGTAATAATCTCTACAATGTCGCTTGCAGCCAAGGCTGCTAGAGATGTAAGGCTTGTACCAGTAGTACCTGTGTAATCTGTTGTGCGAACTAGGAGAACACCATTGAGGTATACCTGCTCTTTACCTGGTAGGTATGAAAGGGTCAGACCATTATCATCAAGTCCTGAGAGGCTTGTCTCTCCGCCAGAGGCGGTAAAGCGATAGCGGTAGATAGCAGCAGTTGAGGAGATTGAACCCCACTCGCTGCCTGTCCAGGCATACATAGCATTTGCTACTGTATCCCAGTAGATAGCACCAGTTACTAATGCATCGCCATCATTGTCTAGCGTAGGAGCCGTAGCCTTGGCTCCAAGGTATCTATCATCAAAGTCGTCATAAGATGTGGCAGCAGCAGCAGCGGAGGCTGCAGCAGCCGTAGCAGAGCCAGCAACACCGTCTACATAGAGTTTGGTAGCAGCGTGTAGGTCTACAGTAGGAGCACCCGACAAGGTGAGAGCACCTGTCATAGTTGCACCAGACTTGAGTACTAGGGAATCATAGAATGTTCCACCAGATTGAATTGCAGTTGCAATCTCACCCAAAGTATCATAGATACCAGGGGCTGAGTTAATAAGGTTATCTCGTTGTAAATCTACATATGCTTTAGTAGCAGAATCTTGTGCAAGTGTAGGGTCTGCAAGACCTGTAATCTTTTGAGCGTTAAGAGCAACAGCAGCGGTAGGCACTGCCATCTGGTCTAAGCGAGATGTGCGGACCTGTGTATCAAAGTCTGAGACAGTTGCAGCAAGTTGTGTGCCAGTATGGTTAGCCCTAGCGTAAGGGTCTGTCGCCATCTGAGTAGCAGTAATAGTTCCAGTTGCAATATCGGTAGCAACAATAGTTCCATCTACAATATCTGCAGAGGTGATAGTTCCGTTAAGGTCTAACTTACTATAAGCAATAGCAGCAGAGGCATTAACGTCAGCATTGACAACTACACCAGTGCCAAGGGCTGCTGTCATACTGACCGCTGCTGTGCCATCAAAGGCTGTAGTAGTGCCAGTAACATCTCCAGTAAGGGAGATTGTGCGACCTGTAGCAAGGGCTGTAGCAGTAGCAGCATTACCAGTTGTCGAGCCAGAACTTCCGCTTACGTTACCAGTAACATCACCTGTTATGTTACCCGTAAAGGTTCCCGCAATAGTACCTGTGCCAGTAATGGTTGGACTAGCAATGGTTGGACTAGTTCCCAATACGTTGGCACCAGAACCAGTTGATGTTGTTACGCCAGTTCCACCGTTGGCTACTGGCAATGTACCAGTTACGCCAGTTGTTAATGGAAGTCCAGTTGCATTGGTTAGAACACCAGATGCTGGAGTACCCAAGGCTGGGGTAGTCAGGGTTGGTGCAGTCAAAGTCTTGTTAGTCAAAGTCTGTGTGTTGGTTGTGCCAACAACTGCACCTGTTACACCGTGTGCTGTGGTTGTATCTGCTATATGTGTATTAGCCTCAGTCAAGTCACGACCAATAACCATATGTCGGACAATGGCACCAGCAGAGTGGGCTACACCAGTAGAACCATCAATGCCTCTAGCAATGGTAAGCGTGTTACCAGTAGCGTAGTTACTTACATCTACAATTTCTTCAAGAGCCGTATCAGGGTCAATGACAACGGTATAGGTTTCACCTACTGCAGGTGTCTTACCACCCATTAGGTTGGCACCAGAACCTACCGTCATAGATGTATCACCAGAGGTGATGCCACTTGATAGTGTAGTCTGTTGAGCGCGGGATGAATACTTTCTAGTTGTCATTTATTTTCCTATCACAGACTGTAGTGAACTCTAATTGGATATTTTTCTTGCTGGCTTTTAATCTCTTCATTTAATCGTTGATTAAACAAAGCGTAAACTTGTTTGGTAGCACTTTGTGATGAACCGTATGGACGCTTGCTATCTGTTTCATCTGCCTGTGGGCTAACCATTGAAGCACGTGCTGGGTCAAGGTTAGATAGCAAACGATAGGTAGCACCAAGAATAACTAGGTCTTTACAAGACTCAGGTAGTCCAGTCTGTGTTGTGAATACTTCTGCGTTATCGGTAAAAGGAACTGGGTCGGTAGAATATACAACCTGGACAGTGCGTCCCGAAGGGATACCATCATATAGAGAGATAGTCTGACCGCTAGTAAAAGCAGTTGAGTTAGCATTGCCATCAAAACGGTAGGTGCGAAGAGGAATCCATTCCTTGCTTGCACCTAGTGATTGGTATGCAACAGCAAGAATGTTACGAATGTTTAGCGTTGGGTCAGTGCCAGCAGGTAATCTAAAGGCTGAGACAGCAGCGTTAGATGTAATTGTAGTTGTGCTTGCTGCAAAGATAGATGAACCAATAGCAGTAATAGTATCGTTAATTGCTCGCTTAATTACAAACCTAGGGAATGTAGGAGCAATAGTAACCTTAGTGCCTTCTGTATGTGCAGCAAGAGTAGTGCCTAGATATGCTCTACCATAGGGAGCAATGGTTGCAGTATTACCAACTCGGTCATAGTTATCTACCCAGAATAGTTCTTCATCAATCTCAACGATACCCTTGCCTACACTGTCAGTAGATGCAAGTGCTAGAGTAATCGGTGCTGCAATAGTTGAGGCAGTTGCTGCTACGGCTGCTGTAATGTGAGTAGCACGGTCTTGTTGAAGTGTGTAACCTGAAAGGTTCATTGACACTTCGTTAATCATATCTGTTAATGTAGTCACTATATAGTCCTTAATGCATCGCTTGCAGATTTACCAGTAGTAGATGCCAGTTCATTACATACAGCATTGAGACCTTTGTAATCAGAAGGTTGGCGTACTGCACTAGCCTTGATGTTAAGAGCAGCAACAAGTCCTAGACCAGATGTGCTTGCATAGACATTGGCAGCGCCTTGCGCAGCCTTACCAGTTGTACTAGCAAGACGATTAAGTTCTGCAGTTAAACTACTACCCGCTATTCCTGCCATTTGTTACTCCTTCTTCTTTAGCCATACTTGAGAATTTGATATTAAAACTTCTGATTCATCCTTGACTAGCCCTACAAAGGTATCTATAGCCCAGCCTGGCTGGAACTCAACACCTCTAGGGTCTTCCCATAAATAGTCATCGAATGCGATAATGCCACCTGGTTTGAGTAATCGCCAAGCAAGCACTGCATCTTGCAACACACCCTCTGCGGTATGGTCTCCATCAATGTAGATAAAGTCAAAGGTAGTTATCTCCATAGAGCGTAGATACTCTTTGCTATCCATCTTGTATTTAATTACGTTAGGTCTAAATGCAATCCGTGAGTCATACACACGCTCAACATCTGCCCAGTCCATAGCTTTGTGCTCATCTTCATCTGAGCCAGTCCAGATATCTACATCTTCTAGGACTGAGTTCCTTTGAGTTAGTATGTTATCTACTAGCCATACAGTTGCATCGCCTGTATAAGCACCAATCTGTAGGAATCTTAATCCAAACTTGCCAGCAAGCGGAGTAAGTTGTGACTCAAAGTTTTCCTTTGCAGTCATTTCAAACCAGTTAGGATACTGGGTTTGCATAACCTTCGCCTCTACCAAACGCATCGTAATAGTTCTCGTCCATATTGAATCGCTTCATATGTCCTACTGTTGCACCTGTATCACACCAGAGTGGAATCTCTGCTTTGTTTACTACTGCAAAGAAGTAGATGTCCTCACCAGTGAACTGCTTATTAGCACCAACTTCTGTAAAGAAGGGAACTCCTGGCAATGCTTCTTTAATTCTTGTTATTACACTGCGGTGCATTAGGCAGAAGCCCATACCAGCAGCACTTACTTTCATAAAGGTATTCTTAGGCAGTGGGTCTAACCTTCTAATCCCAATACCATCTGCAACCGCAGCAAACTCATAGACAGTTGCTAGTGGCTTCATCAGTGGTTGCTCTGGTTCATTACTTGTAAAATAAACACCAGTGAGCAATGGTATGTCCTTGGCATCTCTACGACTCCAGAGTTTAAGAAACTTTTCTGGGGTAATCATTACGTCTGAGTCAAGCCAGAGTAGCCAATCAGATTTATTGTTGTCATACCAGCGATTGACTAACATCTCTCGCTGTTGTGCTATCTGATTACCGTGGGCTCTTAATGAGCCACAGAACTCTACGCCTGAGTTTATCAGGGTGTCTACGACACCTTCCATAAACTTGCCATCTACCATACCATTATCGCACCAAGCGACTGCTAAGGTTTCTTTCTTTTGTTTAGCCATTGTCCCCTACCTTTATTACTTGTCGTATCGTTCTGGGTTCTTAAGATAACGTGCCTTTTGTGCAGGTGTCATCTTGGATGGAGAAATCTTGTCAGGCATAACGGTTACCTTTTTTGTAGTCTTAGGCCTTGGAGTTATACGACCCTTTGTTTTTTTAGGTGCTGGCGCTAGAGGAACTGGTGTTGCTGTTCCACGTCTTGGTGCTTTAGGTGCTGGTGCCAATGGTACTGGCTTAGCATTGGGACGTTTAACAACTGGCTTACCAGTCTTCTTTGCTGCCTTCTTTGCTGCCATCTTACCTGCTGCTGTGTATGGAAATTCCATTTTTCCGACCATTGGCATTATTGTATTCCCGCTTCCTTGAGTTCTCGCATTACTGTGGCTGTTGGTTTGTCTATCTTTTTTGCTTGTACCATTGTGTTACCATCATAGGCTGCACCTATCTTTTCCGATGCTTCGTGTGCTGCCTGTACCTGTTTCATCTTTGTACCATTAGGCTGGATACCCTGCGCCCTAGCACTGCGGTAGGCCTCAAGTTCACTGTTCCATTTCTTCTGGGTAGTACCACTTGCTATAACATCACCCCTAGCATCGCCAGTAGATAATTCTAGTAGTTGTATCTTGCATCCAAAGCAACCTTCTACATATTCTGGATGTGTCTGTCTTTGATGTAGTCCCATTTATTCCACCGTAAAGTTGCCTGAAGTCACAATGCCATCAGCAATCATTGCTGTTCTGATAGCATCGCTAATTCCAGTATGTTGACATCCACCCATATAGTAAGCAGTATAAGTTGCTAACTCATCTTCGGTTGGATACTGTATAAGTGAGTAAGTACCACCATCTAAGATGATAGTATAACTCTTTGTGCGTTGTTTAAAATGTGTGAACAATCGGTGAGCACCAATGTGTCCCTGTTCCAAGGTTGGTGTTACAAGTGTGTACGTTGCCATTGTTCTCCTTAATGAACTTACCAAGAGGCAGGGTTTCCCCTGCCCCTCAGTCAATCAACTAAGCGACTGATGAACCGTTAAGAATACGATACAGGGCTGCTTCGCGGTAACGCTTGAAGCCTAGTACGCCGTACCAACCCATTGGGCGGAAACGCATCAACTGGTCAATGACTGGACCGATAACTACGTGTGGCTCTTCAGCAACGGCTTCAGCCATTGCTTCCTTACCAGCAAGAATTGTGCGGTATACCTTGGCACTTGAAGCACCGTCAGTATCGTTGAACATACGAGCAGACTCTACGAAGTAGGCTCCTTCATATGAACCAATTTCTCCAGCCCAAATGTTGTCATTTGAGTTGTACTCGTGAGGCAAACGCCATCCACCAGCACCAGTCTCAGCACGAAGGTCGTGTGAAACTTCTGGGTGAATTCCGCACCAGTACATTGAACCCTTACGAGGAACTGACAGACCTGAACGCAACTTAGCAACAGCCTTACGGACGTTAGCAGAAGTGATGGTATCTGTAGCAGCAATTGTTACTGTGTTAGTACGTGTGCCACCATAGATGACGTTAGTTCCACCACGAAGTTCAGTCTGTGCGACTGTATCAATTGAGCCTGCAAGGTTGAAAGCGATAATGTTAGCAATTGCTGGGTCTACGTCAGCAAGGCTGAATAGTCCCAAAGCACGTGTAACAAGGACAGAGTTACCGTACTCGGCAAGAGTAATAGTAACTGATGTAGGAGCAGCAATTGCAACTGAGTCACGCTCAGTTGCTTCTGTCAAAGCAGTTGTCTGCTCTGACAAATCTGCGTATAGTTGTAGGACTACGGTTGAGCCAGGGTTTGCTAATTTAGTGGGCTTCTTATCTGCGACACTACGAATTAGGGGTTCTGAACGCAACGCAAAGTCTAGGAGACGGTCATACGCCTTTTGGACGAGACCTGCAGCACCAGCGGTTCCAGCGAGCGAGCCCGTGGA
>FLOH01001281.1_pt1 | contig 40112 bp, 37 predicted proteins | sample 756751 | NCBI WGS metagenome assembly FLOH01 (sample SAMEA4026879, study PRJEB14308) | marine metagenome | biome: coastal water; material: water | depth 74 m
CTCCAGAAAGACAAGCGAGAGGTCGGTCCGCCCAGCGATGCGACTGCCCCGGCCTACTTCGAGGGTCATGTCTTTGTGGCTTTTCAGGGGGGTCAGCTGGTGTCGCTCGACTCCACGAGCGGGAAAGTCGACTGGCGTCGCAAGATCGTCGGAGGCCTTCAGTCCTCGCCGATCGTTGCGGACGGTCGTCTTTTTGTCGGCTCAGAAGCGGGGACCCTCTACGCACTTGACGCTGACTCTGGCAGGACCGAATGGGCCTTCGATGCCGATACGCCGATCAAGGCCAGTCCGAGTGTCGACGGCAACCGTGTTTTCGCCGCCGACTACGCGGGCCAGATGTTTTCGCTTGATGCGACCGATGGCAAGCTGGCATGGTCCACGGATACGACGAAAACCAGTCCGGGCGGCGATGGCGGCTTCTACTCTTCCCCGGCAGTTGCCGGGGGCAAGGTATTCGCCGGGCGTGATGACGGCACCGTCTACGCCTTTGACCGGAACACCGGAAAGCAGTCTTGGTCCTTCGAAACGTCGGGGCCGATCTACGGCTCGCCGGCGGTGGCAGAAGTCCCCGGTACCCCGCTTACGGTTTACATCGGCTCCTACGATTCCCGGCTCTATGCGCTGGACGCCGCCTCCGGCAAGAAACTATGGGACTACGACGTCGGCGGACCCGTCCCGGGCACTGCCACGGTGATTGGCCATACCGTCTACACCTCGAGTTTCAAGACCGTGGAATCCGTGGGGATCGACGTGCTGAGCCATCGCAAGACTTTTTCCTTCGACTCTCCGGGGTACACCCCGATGATCTCCGATGGCAGGAACCTTTTCCTGATCGGGTATTTCACCGTGCACGGCTTCAGGCCAGGCTAAGCGCGACTCAGGAGAGACCGTAGGGCAGGTTTGGCAGGCCGCTGGTCGCGGCGGCTACGATGTCATCAGGCTCGTCGACCAGCCGGAAAAGATCGAAATCCCCGGCACCGATCCTCCCGGCTTCGAGCAGATTCACCTTCATCCAGTCGAGCAGACCCAGCCAGTATTCGGAGCCGACCAGGACCACCGGATGCGGTCTCGCCTTGTCCGTCTGGACCAGGGTCAGGACCTCGAACAGTTCGTCGAGCGTGCCGAAACCGCCCGGAAATACGACGAAGGACCACGAGTACCTGACGAACATCAGCTTGCGGACAAAGAAGTAGTGGAACTGCTTGCCGATGTCCACGTACTGGTTGAGCCCCTGTTCATGCGGCAGCTCGATGTTCAGGCCGACCGACCGCGCGCCTGCGTCTTGCGCACCCCGGTTGGCCGCCTCCATCGTGCCCGGGCCACCACCCGTGATGACCGCATATCCGGCGTCGCCTATGGAATGAGCGACGCTGCGGGCCAGTGCATACTCGCGAACGGCCTGATCCGTTCTGGCGGAGCCGAAAATGCAGACCGCGGGGCCCACTTGCTCAAGCAGTTCGAAACCCTCCTCGAACTCCTGCCGGATGCGCTTCAACCGTTCCGGGTCCGAAAGGGCGGTAAAGATCTCCGGCTCGTCGCAGCGGATGATTTCTTCATCGAAAGTTGTCGGATTACGGGGTTCGATCCGGGGCAGCACTCCTATTCTGCGGCCGCGCGGTAGCGCTCGACCGCGAAGCGGCGTTCTTCGGCATGATCGATTACCGGAGCAGGGTAGTCCACGCCGATTCGACATTTCGCGGCGATCTGCTGTGGTTCATCCATCGTCCAGGGACGGACCAGGTGCTGATCACCGACGTCCGCAAGTTCGCCGACCCAGCGTCTCACGTATTCCCCATGCGGATCGAACTTTTCCTGCTGGGTCATCGGATTGAACATCCTCTGAAAATAGGGCTTCGGATCGGTGCCGACCGAAGTCACCCACTGCCATCCGCCGTTATTGGACGCGACGTCGCCGTCGATCAGCCGCTCCATGAACCAGGCTTCGCCCTCTCGCCAGTCGAGATGAAGATCCTTGGTCAGGAATGAGGCCACCACCATCCTCACCCGGTTGTGCATCCAGCCATCCTCGAGTAGTTCCCTCATCCCGGCGTCGATCAGAGGGTACCCCGTCTGACCTCGTTTCCAGGCTTCCAGCAGCTCGTCATCGCTCTGCCAGTTGAGCGTCCCCCGGTACCGCTCCTGGAATTCAACCCTGCTTACCTCCGGGAAGTTCTGCATGACCGAAGCGTAGAACTCCCTCCAGGCCAGCTGGGCCCTGAAGACCCTCGGCCCCTCAGCTTGCTCCAGACCGAGCTTCACTTCAAGTTCCAGCGGCGAGATGCAGCCCCATCGCAGGTATGGAGAGAGGCGGGAACTGCCGCCGGCCGGGTTGTTGCGGAGTTTTGAGTAGCTCTCAAGACCTTGGTTGCGAAACTTTCGGGCCGCTTCGCGGCCGGCAGTCTCTCCAGCTTCGAAGGAAGGGACCGAACTGACCTCGTCCAGGCCCAATTCGGCCAGGTCCGGCAATCTCCCCGGATCCGTTCCCGGAGCCGGAACCAACTGGTCCGGCGGATCTTCCATGGGGCGCCGTTCGATCTCACGCCATGTTTTGGCGAAGGGTGAAAATACGGTGTAGGGACGGTCCTGCCCGGAGCGGATTGCCGCCGGGTCGTCGACTATGTAGTTGCCAGGATGGGCAAGCGCTGTGATTCCCTGCTGAGCGAGCAGATCACTGACCCGCTGGTCGCGCTTCCTGGCCCATGGGGATACGTCAGCCGTCCAGTGAACGGATCCGGCGCCACAGGCATCCGCCAGATCGAGCAGCACTCGCTCGGGGTCTCCCCTTCGCACTATGAGGTCGGCTCCCAGGTCGCGCAAACTTTGCCGAAGGTCTGCGAGGCAGGCCAGCATGAATCGGGTTCGCGGGGAAGAAGGGAAGCGCCCCCGGCCGAGCAACCGGTCATCGAAGATGAAGCAGGGCAGAACTGAGGGTGCGCTTGCTGCCTCCGCCAGGGCGGGCAGGTCATGGATTCGCAGGTCCCGCCGGAACCACATGATTGCGGGTCCTTTGAGCTCGCTGGTTTCCGAGTGCATTCTGTCTATCCGTCCTGGTGAAAGTCAATGATCGAATAGATGCCCTGATCCCCGAGCCGCTTGACTGTTCTCTCGACCCGGTCGAGGTAGGTCGTACTGAAGACGCCTGGTTCAGGCTCGGCTTTTGACCAGGAAACGATCAGCCTCACTACGTTCCAGCCGATTCGTGATATTCGCGCAGGATCCCGTCTGTCGAAAGGCAGCACCGGCTTGATGTCGCCTCCGTTCCAGTACTTGCCGAGCGAATTCACGTTGACGCCGCGGAGGATGACCTCGCGTCCCGACAAGTCGACTATTCGGCCGCCGTTTTCGATGCTGGGTATTGCTTTGAGTCGCGGCAGCTTCGCCGTGGAAGCTGCCGGCAGGCAGAGAGTCGCCACAGCCAGGAGAAGCGGGACCAAAGAGGTCGCGCGGACCATACCGGCGAAGTTCGGCCGTTTCCCTGAGTCCATCGGCCGATTGTAGGCGAGGCCGCTGCTTGAGGACGTTTATCCGCCCGCCGCCGGGTCCGCCGGATCTATCGGGGTCCGCCGGATCTATGCCGCCGCGCCCCGGGGCGCCTGGACCGACGTTATGCGGCTGAGAGGAGTCGAACCTCCACGTCCTTTCGGACACAAGCCCCTCAAGCTTGCGCGTCTACCAATTCCGCCACAGCCGCATGAAGGGCGAGGGATATTAGGGAAAGCGGCGTTGGCCACGCTTCGCCGTAGTGGGCGGGAGATTTCGTTTTCCGCGCTTTACGAACATGTGTCCGCAGGGGTGGTTAGTGTACGAACACAGGTTCGTCATGGAGAACCGCCAATTTCAGACCCATACCGGTCGCTGGACCGAACGAGGAGAGACGTGGTTGACCTGACCAAGAGGCAACGAGAGATTTTCGATTACATCGGCAAGTACGCCGAGAAGACCGGGTATCCACCGACTGTCAGGGAAATCGGTAAAGCGGTGGGCCTGCATTCGTCGTCGACCGTTCACGTGCATCTTGCCAACCTCGAGAAGGCTGGCGTGCTGCGCCGCGACCCGACCAAACCGAGGGCAATCGAGATGCTGGTCGAGAAGGCCAGGGGCGCCAGGGACGCGGCCGTGGATGCGGTTTCGTCGGCCGCTTCCGGCCCCGGCCTGCCGCTTCTTGGCCGGATCTCGGCTGGTCCGGGAATGCTCGCCGAAGAAAACGTCGAGGAATACGTTGACGTGCCGTCGGTGATCGGCAGCCAGGAAGGGGACTACGTTCTTGAAGTTCACGGCGAAAGCATGAAAGACGCGGGGATCATGGACGGCGACTACGTGATCGTCCACCCGGCTCCGGACGCCGACAACGGACAGATCGTCGTCGCCATGCTCGACGAAGAGGAAGCGACCGTAAAGCGCCTTTACAAGGAGTCCGACCGCTTGCGCCTCCAGCCGGAGAACGATTCGATGGAGCCGATCATTTCGACCGATGCTCAGGTAATAGGCAAGGTAATAGGAAGCTTCCGCAGCATTTAGGGCTGCTGCCTCGCGGCTGAAAGCTGCTGGGGCTCGAAGAGGCCACCACCAGGAAGCCCCCGGAAGCCACTTGCGTGGAGTGAAAGGCAGAGTCTCGTTGAGCTGAGTCGGGATGCTCCCGCCTTTGGCGGTCGGGTTTACGGCCTCGTCTCGGGTGGCCGTGCCGGGATGCGCTGGCTCTCAAGAGCGATGCTCCCGATTTTGCCCCTGGAGGTGCCAAGATCGGGAGCATCACTTGGTTGGGGATGAGGTGGGCGGCGACGGGCCTAGTGGGTTTGGTGGGGTAGTGGGTTTGGTGGGGTAGTGGGTTTGGTGGGGTAAGGCGGCAGGTCCGTTGCCGACTGTCTCATCTTCGCCCGCCTCATCCCGAGGATTCCGCGTGAATTGATCGACGATCAGGATCCGGGCGAGTATTTCGCCTGAATCCTGTTGGTCGATTGGTGCAAGGGCCCTCTGCTTCCTGCTTCGGGTTTCGGGGTGATCTTCACCTCATGTTGGTGACGATCTATCCGGGAAATGGTGAATGGGTCTTTTTCGACCCCCACCTTGGTCGCTCGTGACCACAGGCCCGGTCGCTCATGGCCAGGGGGCACTCAGTCGTCCTGGTATTCCTTGCGGGTGTTGTGGCGGTGGCGGCGCAGGATCGGGCCTGTATAGCCGATTACCGCTCCGACGATCGCGGCCAGGAGCAGCAGAAGGATCAGGGGGGCGTCAGTCGAGAGGAAAAGAACATTGAACTTGACCTTCTGTGAATTCTGGGCGACGACGATCAGCAGGATAAGAATCGCGATTCCGAACGCCCACCATTTCCAGTTGAGTTCCTTCTTCTGCGCGGTGGCGAGCTGATTTCGGGTCGGCTTGGTGGGACCGTTCACAGTCCTAATCTATTACGGCAGCGGGATGTGAATGTCGCGTCGGGAAGTTTTGCCTGCGATGTGACGATGTTGCGGCCACCGATGCGGGCCCGGTCCGTAGCTTCGATTCATGCACCTGACGGGCGAAAGGGGCCAGTCCAGCGTCGAATGGATTGGCATCGTGCTTCTGGTCTGCTCACTGATGGGCGGCCTACTGGTGGCGGGCCTTCAGGTTCCGGCGCTCGGCCTCGTACATTCGATCTCGCGGCAGATGCTCTGTGCGGTTTCGCTTCAGACGCCCTGCGCGGGCGAGGGTTCGCTTGAGCATGCCTACGGCGAAAGCGCGGCCGCAGCGGTTCGTGAGAATTCGCCCACGCTGATGTACGGACGGGACATGCTCGGTCTTCCGGTCGACTACCGGACCTGCCGTTCGCCCTATTGCGCTGAGGGCCCAGGCGACGGCAGGGTCATCGAATCCCTGGCGGGTGAACCGGTGACGCTTTTCACCCGGGTGCTCGATTGCCGTGATCCGGGCGAGAGCGGGGGATCCGACGCAGACTGCGGAGGCGGGCGCAAGGGTAGCCTCTATCTCCAGTACTGGGCCTATTACCCGGAGAGCGCCTCGCTGCGCGGAGCCCCATTTCTTGAAGAGCAGGGCTATCACCGGCACGACTGGGAATCCGTTCAGGTCCGGATTGGATCGGATGGCACGGTCAGCCAGCGGGCCTCGTCGCATAAGGGACACAATCACAGTCGCTCCACGGCCAACTGGGGGTCCGACATGGGTTGGGAATTCCTGACGGGGCTGGCTGAAGCCGCCGGTCTGCGGGAAGCCGGGGGATGGGGAGAAAGCACCGGCAGGCTGTTCGTGGCCGGAGGCAGCCATGCGGGCAACGTCGACGACAACCGGGGCAAGGCCAGCTATCCCAGCTGGACACCCTCGAGCCGGATCCGGCTGGTCCCGCTGGAGCCCACTCGCGGCGACGCGATGTCGCGGGCGGCCCGCTTCGAAGCGATCACGCCGCCCTGGCGCAAACGACTCTGGCGTGACCCGGAAGCGACGGGGACCGACTAAGGGGCGAGCGCAGTGATCAGATCCGACATGTTGTCGGGCAGGGTGATCGGGGTGACGATCGGCAGGGTGATTCCACCTTCCACGTATGCGTCGAGCCGCTGGCGGATCTGCTCGGGAGATCCGATCAGGAAGGTGTCTTCGATCAGCTCCCACGGGGCGGCAGCGGCAGCTCCGGGACGGTCCTTGTTCTCCCAGGCCTCACACATGGCGGCGATTTCGTCTCCGTATCCGAGCCAGCGGAAGAAGTTCGCGTAAACCGGCACTGTCACGTAGGACGAGAACATGAACCTCGCCAGAGGTTCAACCTGCTCCTTTTCGCCAGGGATGCAGAAGAAACGGCAAAGCAGCTCAAAGTCGGGGCCCGAACCTTCGATGCCGTCGATTACCTGGGGCAGGCCACCGAGCGGCAGGAAGTTGCTGAAGGCTCCGTCGGCCTTGTCGACCGCCAGGCGCAGCATCTTGCCGCGCAGCGCGGCCAGAACGATCGGCGTTTCGTGCGTCGGGGCCGTCTCCAGTTTGAAGCCGGTGTCGGTGCGTTCGCCGGCGAGCGCCACCCGCAGGAAGTCAAGCGTGCGCTCGACTTTGCTCAGGGGCTTTTCGAAGGGGATCTCGTTCCAGCCGGCGACCATCCGGTCCGACGAAGCACCGATTCCCAGCACGAACCTGCCGGAAGACGCATCAGTCATCGCGGCAGCCTGTTGCGCCAGCAGAGCCGGCCCTCGCTGGAACACTCCAACAATGCCGGTGCCCAGTCGGACTTTCTCGGTCCAGGAGGCGCTGAGGGCGAGCGGCGTGAAGCCGTCCGGACCCCCTGTCTCACCAGTCCACAGGTCGGTATAACCGTCGGCTTCGGCCTGTTGAACGAAGGGCCGGTGCTCGGCCAGCGTCGTTCCCGGTAGCGGAAGAGTCAAACCCCATCTCTTGGCAGTCACAGGCGGAAGCCTATCCCGGAGCCACCCTTATAGCCTTGCAGCCATGAGTGTGATCTCCAAGGATGTGCGTTCCGGTTCCAAACCCGACCGAAATCTGGCCCTTGAGATGGTTCGTGTTACCGAATCAGCCGCGCTGGCGGCCTCCCGCTGGATCGGACGCGGCGACAAGCTCGCCGCCGACGGTGCGGCGGTCGACGCGATGCGGCTCCTGCTCGACACCGTGCCGATGGACGGCATCGTCGTGATCGGCGAGGGTGAAAAGGACGAAGCACCGATGCTTTTCAACGGTGAGAACATCGGCGACGGCAGCCCGCCGGTGGTCGACATCGCGGTCGATCCGCTCGAAGGCACCACGCTTACGGCTCGCGGTTTTGGCGGGGCACTGGCCGTGATTGCTCTGGCCGAGCGAGGCTCGATGTTTGATCCCGGACCCTGCGTCTACATGGAAAAGCTGGCGGCGTCATCGGAATTCAAGGACCTGCTGACCTTCGACGAGCCGATCAGCGAAGTCATTCGCAAGATTGGCGAGCGCAAGGGCGGCGGCCCCGAGGATGTGACCCTGACCATTCTTGACCGGCCCCGTCACGAGGACGTGGTCAAGGAAGTAAGGGAAGCGGGGGCGACCATTCGTTTCATTACTGACGGCGACGTCCAGGCGGCGCTGCTTGCGGTCTCCGAAGATACGGGCATCGATCTGCTCTGGGGAATCGGCGGCACGCCGGAAGGCGTTTTGGCCGCCGCTGCGATCAAGTGTCTTGGCGGCGAGATCATCGGCAAGCTATGGCCACGAACCGAAGAGGAACGCCGGGCCGCGCGCGACGCCGGCTACGACCTCGACCGGGTCCTCACCTCGGACGATCTCGTCAGCGGCGACGATGTGTTCTTTGCCGCCACCGGAGTCACTGACGGTGACCTGCTGGATGGCGTGCGGCGCAGCAAGGGATTTGCGACAACCGAGTCACTGGTCATGCGGTCCCGGTCCGGGACCGTGCGCAAGGTCGGCGCCCGTCACGACCGGGCCAAGCTCCGGGAAGTAACCGGGGGACGTTATGGCTGAGCGGCTGCTGATTGCCGGGGCCACCGGGTACATCGGCCGCAAACTGGTTCGTCGCCTTGCGGACCAATCGGCGACGGTCCGGGTTATCGCCAGAAGCCCCGACAAGGCGGCTGACCTTGCGGAAGCCGGATGCGAGGTGGTGCGCGGCGATGTGCTCGAACCGGAAACCCTCGGCCCTGCGATGGAAGGCTGCGCCACGGCCTACTACCTGGTCCACTCGATGGGACGGGGAGCCAAAGAAGATTTCCAGCAGACTGACCGCAAGGCCGCACTCAATTTTGCCCAGGCGGCGAGGGATGCGGGCATAAGCCGGATCATCTATCTCGGAGGTCTGGGCGAAGGCAAGTCCAAACATCTACGTTCGCGCCAAGAAACGGCAGAGGCATTGTCCTCGACCGGAATCGGTTTGACCTATCTGCGAGCTGCGGTTGTTCTCGGGGGCGGCAGTGAATCGTTCCGCACCGTCTATTACCTGGTGAAGCGTCTGCCGCTGATGGTCACTCCACGGTGGACCGATACAAAGACCCAGCCGATCGCGGCCGACGATGTCATTTCCTACCTTGCTGCCTCGAAGGACCTCGACGTCGACGAGGATCTGACGATCGAGCTTGGTGGGCCCGACATCACCACCTATGGGGGGATGATGGACGAGATGGCAACCGCGATGAGCCGGCGGCCGCCGATGCGGATCGCCGTGCCATTTCTGACCCCCGGACTTTCATCGCTGTGGATCGGCCTGGTCACGCCGGTTGATACGGGCGTGGCCCGCCCTCTGGTCGAAGGTCTGACCACCGAGACGGTCGTCGCAGACGCTTCCGGCATGGCCCGCTTCGAAATCGAGCCGACCGGGCTGCGGGCCGCGATGAAGCGCGCGGTAGCCGAGATGGAGTCAGGCTGACTCGGGCTCTTCGCCTGCCTTGAGCACTTCGTCTGGCAAGTCTTCAAGCGAACGAAGGAAGCCCTTGGTGATCCATATGTGGCTCCGGAGCTGGGTCTGCGAGTAGATCCAGGTGCCGAGGCTGGAGAACCAGCTGCGACCCCGGATCCAGGGGTAGAAGTTGGAAACGTCTGAAGTGACCAGCAATCGCTGGCGCCCCGGCGGGTCGCATTCGCCCTGGTGGCTGACCGTGATGCGCAAAAAGCCCTTGTCCCGCCCGGCGGAAGCGACGAGCAGCCCCCGTTCGATCGGCCACTCGACCCAGGCTTCGTCGTTTGCGGTCTTGAAGACTGGTGCGCGGAAAGTGAGCAGCGGGATTCTTCGGGAGAGGATCACCACCGTCTGTGACCCGGGCCGGTAGACCACCCGGATCAGGCCGAAGGTGCGCCGGCGGGTGAAGCTCCAGTAGGACCGGGCGAGCAATTCGAGGGTCGTTGGCGTCCAGATCTGCTCGAAGACCGCCTGGTCGACCGTGATCACGGCCGATTGCTCGCAGCGGATGCCGCCGGTGGTCGCCAGCCCGTGCCGGACCGGGTCTGGCATCAGCTCTATTTTAACACTCATCGCCGCCGCCGCGAGTCGATCGGGATTACGTCGGTATCGGCTTCGGGATCGTGCTGGCCGGCGGCCGTGGGGGAGGTCAAGGAGCGGTAGGGCTCGGCGATCGGACCGGTACCGGTCGCTGCGGCCTCGCGTTTCAGTGCTTCTGCCAGCAGCGATGCGCGGCTGACGATTCCGTAGGGAAGCATGCCGGTATCCCGGTATTCGTGGCGCAGTGAATTGACAACCGCACCGGCCAGCATGGTCAGAGCCACGAGGTAGAACCAGAGCAGGGCGATCAGTACGAAACCGACCGTTGAGCCGAAGCGGTCGAGGGTGGTGATGTTGGTCAGGTACACCGGGAACAGCCAGTTCGCGAGGCCAGCGACCACGGTCACAAATATCGCTCCGGGCCATACTGCGCTCCATCGCATGTGGCCTTTCGGCACCGCCCAGTAGATGACTCCGGCAACCGCGAAGTTAAGTACCAGGGTGACTCCGATCAGCACCACGCTGTCCAGCGACTGGATTTCGTTCAGCCCGAAGGGCAGGTTGTGGGTTGAGCGGATCAGTGCGCCTTCGCCGGCAGGCAGCAGGACGCTGCCGACCAGAAAAATAGCTACCACCACGAGCATCCCCAGCGAGAAGCGCTTCTGTTCTATCCAGCCACGGCATTCGACGTGGTAAATCCGGCAGAAAGCGGTATCCATCGCCCCCCAGAAGGATGCCCCGATCCAGATCGAACCGATCGCGGCGACAACGCCGAGGGTCGCCGAGTTCGAGCGGATCGAGTTCAGGATGTCGTCGAGCGTGTCCTGTCCGGCATTGGGGAAAAGACGCTGCAGATCATTGAATATGCCGTCTTCCACACCGTTGATGCGAAGCACCTGGCTGAAAATGAAGAGCACCAGAAAGGCAAAAGGAAAGATCGCCAGCATCAGGTTGTAAGCGACCATGCCCGAAAGGCCGGTGATGTTTTCCCGGTAGGCCCGGGTCCAGAAAGCCTGCAGCCAGTGGAGGTGCTTCCACTGTTCGGACAGCGGAATGGCCCCTTCGGAAGGGCTCAGAGCGCGATCCTGATCACAGTCATCGCAACTCAAGGGGTGATTTGGCGTTTGAAAGGTAGGGCCATTCGCAAGTCTTGACTTTACTAAGTGAAGCGGCTAGTATTCGATCACTCGTTTGACCACTTACCTAGCGCAACGGTCTCTCGCAGCTTCTCGCAAAATCAGAAGCGGAGTGCGGATCTTGACGGGTGGTTCGTAATTATGCATATTTACAGCCTTCCCTCAAGGCAGTTTGAATCGAAATTCACTTGCGCCAGGGTAATCAGATAGGGACAAGATGCTAGTAGCAGAACTCCAGGAATTAGAAGAAGTCAAGACGCTCGTCAATCGCGGGCAGCAGCTCGGCGTGCTCACTTTCGGCGACATCGCCACTGCGGTCAAGGAAGTCGATCTCGACGAATCCGACATCGAGGACCTGTACGGACACATCGAGAAGCAGGGCATCGAACTGGTCGAAGACGTCGACCCCGCGCAAAAGGCGACTGCCGACGCCGAGCGTTCCGACGGCCGCCGCGGTCGCCGGCGCAAGAAAGAGACTCTCGACCTGAAGCCGGACATGACGACCGACTCGCTTCAGCTCTTCCTCAAGGACATCGGCAAGGTACGCCTGCTGACTGCCCAGGAAGAAGTTGATCTCGCCAAGCGCATTGAGCGCGGCGATCTCGACGCCAAGCAGAAGATGGTCGAGTCGAACCTGCGCCTCGTGGTTTCGATCGCCAAGAACTACCGCAACCAGGGTCTGCCGTTCCTCGACCTGATCCAGGAAGGCACCCTCGGGCTGGTGCGTGCGGCCGAGAAGTTCGACTACCGCAAAGGATTCAAGTTCTCGACCTACGCGACGTGGTGGATCCGTCAGGCGATCGCCCGCGCCCTCGCCGATAAGGCGAGGACCATCCGCATCCCGGTCCACGTGGTCGAGAAGCTGAACAAGATCGGGCGGGCCGAGCGCAAGCTCGTGACCGAGCTCGGTCGTGAGCCCACTCCGGAAGAGATCGCTGAAGTTACCGGCATCGATCCCGAAGAAGTCGACTCGATCAAGCGCTCGGCGCAGTCTCCGGTCTCACTGGAGAAGCCGGTGGGCGACGAAGAGGAATCCGAATTCGGACAGTTCATCGCCGACGAGAAGGCCGAGTCGCCGTTTGATCGTGCGGCTGACCTGTTGACCAAGGAGGCCCTCAAGGAATCGCTGGAGAACCTCTCCTACCGCGAGCGCCGCGTACTTGAGCTGCGTTACGGACTCGGTGGTGAGCATCCGCGCACCCTCGACGAGGTCGGGCGCACGTTCAACGTGACGCGTGAGCGCATCCGCCAGATCGAGAACCAGTCCCTGAAGAAGCTCCAGAGCCTGAACGAAGCCCAGAAGCTTCGTGAGGCGACCTGAGACCCAGGAAACTGAGAATCATTCGAAAGAGGTCGGCCCAACCGGGCCGGCCTTTTTCTTTGCAATCAGGTCAAAGCTGTGTTGCAAAGAATTTGAGAAAGGTCAAAGACGATTGAGGCGCGTCGTCGTAGCGTCGACCCATGTCGCCCGCTGCCGCAGCCGTGCTCCTCGTAACCCTGACGGTCGTATCGGCGACCGACCTCAAGCGGCGGATCATTCCCAACCAAGTGCTGCTTGTGGCAGCGCTGGCGGCTGTGGCGCTTTCGCTCGCCGGACTGGGAGATCTGGGCGGTGGCCTGCTGGCGGCGGGCGTCATTTCATTTCCTTTGCTGGCGGCGGCGCTGCTGCGGCCGCAGGGCATGGGCATGGGGGACGCCAAGCTGGTGGCTTTGATCGGACTGTTCCTCGGCTGGCAGGCGTTGCCGGCCCTGCTGATCGGGTTGGCCCTGGCCGGCATGACGGGGGTTCTCATGGCCCTTGGCAGCCGCACGCCGCTCTCCCGGACGAGCCTTCCGCTGGCGCCATTTCTCGCCCTGGGCGCACTTCCGCTGGTGGTTTCTTCCCTCCAGCCGCTTCACTAAATGAAGCCATGTGCCTATACTTGTTGAAGTGAACCGATGGCCTGCCACCCTACAAGGCCATCTCACTTCGAAGATGAGCGCAATCGACAACGAAGAATGCCCGGTTTGCCGGACCGCAGACATAATCTCCGGCAAGTGGACTCTCCTCGTGATCCGGGACCTGGCTGAAGACTGTCAGCGGTTCTGCGAGCTTGAACGCTCGCTCGAGGGCATTAGCCCCAGAACACTTTCACTTCGCCTGCGTACTCTTGAACAGCAAGGCATAGTCGAACGACAGACTTTCCCCGAGGTCCCGCCCAGGGTTACTTATGCCCTGACCGAAAAAGGCAAAGACCTGGTTCCACTGATCGAAGGCATGCGGCAGTACGGAGTCCAGTGGCTCTATGCCGAGCCCGTTCCCGCTTTAGTCTGAACTGCAAGCAAACCTGCAGCCGCAGGATGCCGGTTCTGTGGCGGGAACTCACTCAGCATGCACGATCCGGTACTAGATGAGGCTTTGAAGCGGCTTGCAGCCGAGGCGTCTACCCGCTTTTCGTCGTTGGTGGCGGCCGGTGACGAGATCCCCTTCGATGTCGCTGAGAACAACGGGGACAGCTCTCATTTCTACCGCTACGTACCGCTGACTTCGCGCTACATCAGCAACCACCTGGAGGAACTGAGGTCGCTGCCGGCCTATGGCCCCGCCCGCGGCGCAGTTGCGTCCTCCAACGTCGCCGCACCGTACCTGGAGGCCCGTGGCCTACCGGTTCCATCCGAGCCCACCCGTCGGGCCGAAGAGATGCTTTCGGTCTTCATTTCGAGTCTCTGGGAGGGGACGACCGAGTTTTCGCTCGACATCAGCCGGGTCGAATCTGCCCTGGTCGCACTTGAGGTCGAAGCACGGGACGTACATGAGGCCGACGTTCTGCTGGTGCCGCTCGTCGGTTTCGAGATGACGCCGTCGGAGGTCGAGCTGAGCAACGGGCTGAAGATCGTCAGGGCTGATTCGCTCGACGCTCCGCTCGAAGCAACCTCCAGCGAAGGCACCGAACGCAGTGCCTGGCAGCCGGCTTTCCTTGCGCTCGCACCGCTAGGTGAAACGGGGGAGGGTCCTGGCAAGGCAGTCGAGAAACTTCATTCGCTGGTTCGTGCCCTGAGGCTGTTCAAAGAAGGTTCGGTCGGCCTCGGACCCTTCGCTTTTGCCCCAATCGGGGGGGACGCTTGGCGCCGGGTAGAAACTGCGGCGTCACCGCCGCGCGCCGGCAGCTATTTCCTGATCGAATCTGAAGTCCCCGGATTCGACGAGTTCGTTCAGAAGCTCGCCGAAAGCTCGCCGCGCAACGACGCGATCGCTTTCGCCGAAAAGCGCTTCCAGTACGGCTGTGAGCGCAGCAGGCCCGTGGACGCGCTCTGTGACCACTTGCTGGCGCTCCGCTCCGCCCTCGGTGGTGAAGGCGTGATCGATGCTCCCCTGGCCGCCCGGGCCGCTGCCCTGATCAGTGGTGAGGCCGACGATGAGAGCGCCCGCGGACGAATCGAATCGGCGCTGGACCTCGAACAGGCCTTGATCAACAATGAAGAGACGATGATGATCGGTGACGAATCGGCCAGCTACCTCGCTGCATGGGTCGAAGATTCGACCCGTCACATGCTGCGCGAAGCGGTTCTCGGCAACTATGAGTCGAACCTGAACGTAGTTGCAGAGGAGACGCTGCTCACTTCGGGGCTGCAGTCCGGTGAGGGCAGCTCGAGCCAGATGGGTTCCACTGCGGAATGGGACGTGATCCCCGATCCCTCCGAGCCGGCCGGGCCCGCCGAGCCGGCCAAGGAAGCCGGCGCCGAGATCCACGTTTTCAAGCCGAGGATCGTCGGCGATTCGGAAGGCGTGGACCCGCTTTTCGGTGTCGTGCCTGAATTTGAGCCGGACCCGGAATTTGCGGAGCCGCCGAAAGCGCTCGAGCCGATGCCGGAGATCGAAGCCGCCCTCGGGATTGACCGCGATTCGCGGGATGGCGGAGAGGACTGGGGAACGACAAGGATGCTGGAACCGGTGCCGGACTCCGGCGACATCAAGGTCTCGGCGATCAACGGGATCGGTTCGAGCCTGCGTGAAGACTGGCTCAGCCAGACCCGGCCCGGTCAGACCATGGAGTGGCCCTCGCATGTCATGGACGGCCTCGACGCGGATCGCAGCCAGCCGCACGCTCCGCCCAACCGGGAGCTTTTTCCGACGCCGGAGGCCACCGAGTGGTCAATTTCAGAGCTTGAATACCGACGGCACAAGTAATTGGAACAAGTAATCGGAATCGCTTCGCTGTGCGATCCCGATTTCAAAGCTTCGCTGAGCGGTCGAGATACTTGCTAGTTGCCGTTTGAGGCGAGGTCGACTCGCTCTTTTTCATTGGTGAAGAGGTAGCGGTTTATCTCAGAGAGCCCGGCGATGTCGTGAACGTCGGTATCGAGGTAGGGGATCCGGATCACCGGCTCACCGCTGATCGTCTTCCTCAGCACCGCGATGTTTTTCGCGTCGCGCTGAGCGAGCACGTCGTACTCGAGAAGGTTCCTGGCGATCGTCTCCGCCAGCTCCGGGTTACTGATTTCGCCGTCCAGTTTCGAAGTCAGGGCTTTTAGCTTCGGGGCTTTCGTGCCCAGTCGGTACCTGACCCGATTGACCACGGCCCCGCCGAAATTCATTTTCTGCTCGACCAGCTTTGAATGGAAGAACACGGCTTCTTCGACCTGATCGGCCTGAGGACCACAGACGACGATAAAGGTGGTCTCGTCGTCGGCCAGCAGGGCGCTCACCCGGTGGCCCCGCTCCTGGAAGCCGTCAATCATGCCTGAGAAGGCGGTGAAGAACTCCGAGAGGTCTGCCAGCAGGTCGAAGCCGACCAGGCGCTTGAGAACCGATAGGGCCACGCCGGCACCGCGTCCGGCGATCCTGGCCGCGAAGCCGGTCGGCCGGATGAAGACCTGAAGCGACTTCCCTTCTATGAACTGCGTGAGGCGCTGGGGAGCGTTGAGGAAATCCAGCGCGTTGCGGCTTGGCGGAGTGTCGAGCACGAGCAGGTCGAAACGCCCCTCGCTGTGGAGTTCGAAGAGCTTCTCCATCGCCATGTACTCCTGCGATCCGGCCAGCGCTCCGGATATCTGCTGGTAAATCCGATTGTTCAGCACCCGGTCCCTGGCCTCTTCATCCTCTGCGTGGCGGCTTACCAGCGCGTCAAAAGTTTCCTTGGCGTCGAGCATCATCGCCCAGAGTTCACCGCCTTCCTCCTGGACGCCGTGTTCGCTGATCAGTTCCGGGTCGACCATCGTCGCTTCATTGCCGAGCTGCTCGAGGCCGAGCGAGTCGGCAAGCCGCTTGGCGGGATCGATCGTGAGCACGCAGACTTTGAAGCCGCGAGCGGCCATGCCGAGTGCGATCGCGGCCGAAGTCGTGGTCTTTCCGACCCCTCCTGATCCTGCGCAGATGCAGATCCTGTTGCCTTCGAGGATGTTTTCGATCGAAGCCATCAGGTGAGTTCCTCCGCCAGCTTCCTGGCTGCGCCCAAGTCAATTTCGGGCTTGAAGATGAAAGGCAGTGTTGAGATCGGTGCATCGACCATTGCCTTCAGTCGGTCGAGCTGCTCCTGTTGGGATTCGGTCCGGATGCACTGCGACAGGGCAGCCCTTGCGGCAGCCCGGACCTCCGGCTCTTTGCTCTTTCCGAGATGCTTGATCACCTTCAGGTCCTTCGCCGTATAGCGCTCCGGGTAGAGCGAATTCATGATCACGCGATCGACTGAGACGTTTACGTCGTCGTTCAGTTCGGCTTCGAGGTTCGCGGTTTCGTTCACCGGCATTTCTTCCGGCAGGGAAACGATCACGCTGCCGGTGTGATCGTGGTTGTTGATCATTTCCTGGAGCTCTTTCGCCTGGTTGTGGATCGGGCCGACCCGGGCGATGTTTGCGAAGGTGCGCGGACTCTGGAGAAAGCTGATGCCGTGGCCAGTGGCTGGGGAATCAACGATCACGAGGTCGTACTTGCGACCGTGTTTCACCTTGCGGTCGAGCTGGGCGAGTTCCCAGATCTTGCCGATCGTGACCAGTTCGTTCAGCCCCGGCGTGGCCGCGGCCAGATAAGTGAACATCCGGCTTCTGAACAGCAGATCCCTCATCGCTTTGACCTTCAACTGAAGCAGGACGTACTCGCGCATCGAGTCCTCCGGGTCGATTGAGATCGCCCAGAGATCGTTGGCCATCTCGATCTCCTTGAAGCCGACATCCTCCTGCCGGAATATTCGTGAAGCGTTTTCGGTAGCTGAAACTTCCACCACGATCGCGCGCTTTCCCTCCAGGGCAGCACGGATACCGATCGCTATCGCGACCGTCGATTTGCCGACGCCGCCCTTGCCAGTGACGAAGAGCACGCGCTTTTCCAGGAAGTCGAGGATCGGCACATTCAACCCGATTTGTCGCGCTGGCGAACATCACAGGCAGGAAAACGACATATACATGCGAATAAGGGGCCAAATGCGAATCTTGAGCCGCAGGAACCACAATCATGAGAATGACACGCCCAACGCCGAAACGGTCGAGGCAACCGAGCGGCAGGCCGTCGCCGCGGAGGCAGCCGTGGCGGTAGAGCCGGCGGTCCCGGCCGGGCCTGTGGCTCCGGTCGAGGATGAACTCGCCTCGGTCGAAGAAGAAGCTGCAGCTGAAGAGACCGAGATCCGGATGAAAGCTTCCGACCTGCTGGCCCCGACCAGAAGGGAACTCGACTCCCAGACTGAGAAGACGGTTCCGGAAGTGCCGACCGACTTGGCTGACGTGATCAGCTTCGCCAACCAGAAGGGTGGAGTTGCCAAGACGACTTCGACCCTGAATCTGGCGGTGGCCCTCGCCGAGCTCGGCAACAAGGTTCTTTGCATCGACCTCGATCCGCAGGGCAACCTGACCATGAGTCAGGGAATCGATCCCGACAAGGTCGAGCGCAGCATGTACAACGTGCTGGTCGACGACCTGCCGATTTCGGAAATCATCGCCCACCGGGAGATCGACATCGCGGTCGCTTCCCTCGACCTCGCCGGCGCGGAGATCGCGATGTCGACCAAGATCGGGCGCGAGCGCTCGCTTGAGAAGGCGCTGCGGGAAGTCCACTCCGACTACGATTACATCTGCATTGATACCCCACCCAGCCTCGGCCTGCTGACCATCAACGCCCTCACCGCTTCGAACAAGGTGATCATCCCCGTCCAGTGCGAGTACCTGTCGATGCGCGGGCTGGTCCAGCTCCAGTCGACCCTGACGATGATCCAGGAGAATCTCAACCCGAACGTGAGGATCGAAGGCATCCTGCCGACCATGTTCGACGCAAGGACCCTCCACGCCAGGGAAGCGGTTTCGATCCTGGAAGAGAATTTCGGTGACCTCGTCTTCAAGTCGAGGATCCGCAAGGCGGTCAAGTTCGCGGAAGCGCCGGTACGAGGCGCTAGTGTGCTGAAGTACGATCCGGATAGCCGTGCGGCTTCGTACTACCGAAACCTTGCCAAGGAGGTCTTGAAAGATGGCTCGTCGTAAACGAGCGAGTATGCGTGAAGGTCCCCTTGCGGACCTCTTCCGCTCGACCACAGACGAGGACGGAACCGAGCCGCCCGAATTCGAGCCTCGTGAAGGTGCCGGTGCGGCCCAGGATTCGCTTCGTGCAGACGCTGCCGAACGATCCCCCGAGGCAAGTGGGTCCTCCGCAGCCGAAAGCCATGCACCTGACCCTGATGCCGCCGGCCGATTTGGCCGCAACGACCCACTTGAACGCAGCGATCAGTCACCGGCCAACCCGGATCGGACTCCAGAGCCCCAGGACTCGGACCCCCTTTCTGCCCCGGACCCGGCGGCCGACATGAGCGGAGTTCCGGATGCCCAGGATCGTCTGAAACGAATCTTCTCCGAATCACCCCCGGCGGCACAGGACGACGGCCCGCGCTACGGACGCCAGGAGCCATCTGCCGTTCCGGGCTCGGGAGTGCCTCACTCGCCCGTGATTCGGGTGGTCGGCGTTGGCGGCGGCGGCGTTAATGCGATCAACCGGATGATCGAAGCCCAGATTCCGGGAGTCGAATTCATGGCAATCAATACCGACCTCCAGTCGCTCCAGCTCTCTGTCTCCGACCTGACCGTCCACATCGGCGGCGACGAGACCCTCGGCCTCGGTGCCGGCGCTGATCCTTCGCTCGGCTTCAGGGCGGCTTTCGACGAGCAAGACCGGATCAAGCGGCTGCTCAAGGGTTCGGACATGGTTTTCATCGCGGCGGGAGCTGGTGGTGGCACTGGAACCGGAGCGGCACCGGTCATAGCCCGTCTTGCCCGCGATCTTGGCGCGCTGACCGTCGGCATCGTGACCAAGCCGTTCACTTTCGAAGGCAGCCGCCGTGCGAAGCAGGCGGAGCAGGGCATCGAAGCACTTGCCGGAGAAGTCGACACTCTGATCGTGATCCCGAACGACCGGCTGCTTCAGGTGCTCGACGAGTCGACCCCGATGGTCGATGCTTTCCAGGTAGCCGATGATGTGCTCAGGCAGGGCGTTCAGGGTATTTCAGACTTGGTGACCCTTCCGTCCGTGATCAATCTTGACTTCGCCGACGTGCGCTCGATCATGTCCGATGCCGGACGTGCCCTGCTAGGCATCGGCATGGGAACCGGTCCCGAGCGAGCGATGATCGCCGCCGAAAAGGCCATTTCCTCCCCCCTTTTGGAGACTCCGATGGACGGGGCCCGTTCGATCCTGCTTTCGGTGACCGGCGGCAGCGACCTTTCACTGATCGAAGTTTCGGAGGCGGCCAGGGCTGTCGGCGAGGCTGCGCATCCGGATGCCAACATCATTTTCGGGGCGAACGTCGACGAGGAACTTGACGACCAGATCTGGATCACCGTGGTCGCGACCAGGTTCGATGCAAAAGCATCGAGCAATCGTCGGAACGCCGAAGAGGCCATGGGCGGGCGCCGTTCCGAAAGCCCGTCTCGTCGATCTGAGTCCTCGCTGCCCACGGTTGGCGGCAGCGACATCCCAGAATTTCTTTCCTGAAGCATGGGGATGCGCGGGGTCGTTGCGGCCGGGCATCCGCTCACCGCTGAGGCCGGTGCGTCAATCCTCAGGGACGGCGGCAACGCCGTAGATGCCGCCGTGGCGGCAGTGATGGCCTCATTTTCCCTGGAGAGCGCCCTGACGGGCCTGGGAGCCGGAGGCTTCATGATCGTCGGCGCTCCCGGCGAAGACCCCGTCCTGCTCGATTTCTTCGTGGCGGCACCCGGACACGGTGAGCAGGAGCGAAGGGAGGAACTGCTGCCGGTTCCAGTTCACTTTGACGAGAATACGAGCCAGATATTCAATACGGGAGCGGCGTCCTGTGGCGTTCCGGGGGTGGCTGCGGGCCTGGACCGGGCGCTGGAGATGTTCGGGTCCGTCGGTCTTGAAGACCTGATCACCCCGGGCGTGCGCTTCGCTCGGGAGGGGGCTCCGCTCAATCGTGAGCAGGCCTATGTGCTGAGGATTCTGGAGCCGATCTATACCGGTACGCAGGCCGCCCGCGAAATCTACGCACCGCAAGGCCGGATCCTTCGCGAGGGCGAGTCGTTTTGCTATCCGGACCTTGCGCTCGCGCTTGAGCGTTTCGCGGCGGAGGGCAGCCAGGCGTTTTATTCAGGAGAGGTTGCCGGCCAGATCGAGGACTACGTCACCGACCTGGGCGGCGTTCTTTCCCGAGCCGACCTGGCCGCCTATGAGGTGATCGAGCGCAAGCCGGTCAGCTCCAGCTACCTGGATCACGACGTCTTTACGAATCCGCCGCCGTCCGCCGGTGGTCTGCTCGTCGCGTTCTGCCTTACGTTGCTCGAACGAATGGGCCGAAGCGGCATCGGTGAGATGGCCCGGGTGATGGCATCGGCCAATGCCGCGCGGGGCTCGGGCTTCGCCGAGAGACTTGAGGAGGAGGGCTTCGAGTCGAGCTTCCTGGCGCCCGAAACGATCGACCGGGATCTCACTTCGGACCATGACAATCTGGGCTCGACCACCCATCTCTGTGCGATGGACGGCGACGGGCTCTGTGCGTCCGTGACCTGCTCGAATGGAACCGGATCCGGCCTGGTTGTGCCCGGCACGGGAATCCATCTGAACAACATGCTCGGCGAAGAAGACCTGAACCCCCTTGGTTTTCACATGGCGCCCCCCGGATCGCGGGTCAGTTCGATGATGGCGCCGACGATCGTGAAGTCCGGGCAGGAGGTCGTCGCCGGCCTCGGCAGCGCCGGGTCGAACCGGATCAGATCGGCCGTGCTGCAGACGACGGCCAACCTGCTCGACCATCATTTCTCGCCGCAGGAGGCTGTGGATGCCGGACGCATACATCTTGAGGGGGGCCTGCTCCAGGCTGAACCCGGAGTGGATCCGAAGGCGCTCGAGATGCTTGAGCAGGCTGGTCAGAAGGTCTTCAGGTGGCAGGAAAAGAATCTGTTCTTCGGTGGCGTACAAGTCGTCACGAGGGACCCTGGCACGGGCAGGCTTGATGGCGGTGGCGACCCGCGCCGCGGCGGAGCGGTTGTCCATGCGTGATCTTCCGGATTTCGAGGCAGAAGGACTGGCCGACGGCCTCGAAGGTGAGAGTCGCGAGGCTCGCCTGAAACTGCTCGAACACCTATTTCGTGAGGGAGTCGACATGGCCACCCTGCACCGTGAGGTCGAGGCTGGGCGACTCGCCCTGCTTCCTGCAGATATCGCCCTGGGCAGGAATCAAAAGCGATTCTCCGCCATCGAGATTGCTGATACGACTGGCCTTGGCGTTGGTGATTTCCAGCGCCTGATCGTCGCGTTGGGTTTCCCTCGACCCGAGCCCGAGAGCATGATCTTCGGAATCGAAGACGTGCACGCCGCCCGCCGCTTCAAATACTTCCTCGACGCCGGGGTTCCGGCAGACAACCTGCTCGCCGTGACCCGGCAGGTCGGAAGCAGCGCCGCAAGGATCGCTCAGGCTCATCGTGACCTCGTTGCTTCTGACCTGATCGACCCCGGGTCAACCGAGTACGAGGCCGCCCTGGCGCTGAGGGAAGCGGCGGAAGACCTGATGCCGATGGGCGAACAGGCAGTCACCTATGCGCTGAGATCACATTTCGTCGAGCAGATCCGTGGTGATGTGATCGCGGTTGCTGACGAGGGTTGGTTCGGCAACATCAAGGCAACTGAAATTTCGGTCTGCTTCGCCGATCTTGTCGGCTTCACCAGGCTCGGTGAGCGCTCGGAGCTGGAACGGCTCGGCTCGGTGGCCAAGCTGCTCGAGTCGGTTGCGATCGAGGTGACCAATCCGGACGTCAGGCTGGTCAAGCTGATCGGCGACGCAGCGATGATGGTCTCGGAGAACGGCGAAGCCCTGCTCGATGCGGCATTGCGCTTCGTCGAGGTCGGCCAGGAGGCCGGGGAGGAGTTGCCTGCCCTGAGGGTTGGCGTCTCCCGCGGGCTGGCGGTGCCTCAGGTGGGAGACTGGTTCGGCCCCCCGGTGAACCTCGCGAGCCGGATCACCGAGGCAGCGAGGCCCGACAGTGTGCTGGCCGAGGGGGGCGCGGTTGAGGCAGCCGGGGACGCATTCAAGTATTCCCGTGCCGGTGAACATCGATTCAAGGGATTGAAGCAGCCGGTAAAGCTGTTTCGAGTGAGGCGCGACTCCTGAGCCCAACGGCTCCGGAGTATTTCAGCCGGCGAGCCTTGCGCTGCGAATCCGGTCGAACATGGCTGCTCCGAGCGCGACCACTGTGAAAACCTCGAGGCGCCCGGCGATCATCAGCAGGCACGAAACCGCACGGGCAAACGGTGACATCACTTCGAAATTCTCGAAAGCGCCGATCTCTCCGAGACCGGGACCGATCATGTTCAGGGTGGCGGAAGCGGCGCTGATTGCGGTCAGGGGGTCGAGTCCGCTGGCCGCCATTGCGAGAACACCGGCCGCGAAAACGACCAGGTAGATCAGGAAGAAGCCGAGCACCGCCCGCCGAACCTCTTCTCGGTATACGTGGCCACCTACCCTGAGTACCTGAACCGCGTTTGGCCGCAACTGGCGCCGCATCTCCTGAAGGGCCGACTTGCCGAGCAGCATCACTCTGATCACCTTGATCCCGCCGGCAGTTGAGCCGGCGCAGGCCCCGACGAAGGTGGTGACCAGGATCGTCGTCCTGGCGAAAGAGTTCCAGTCGTCGAAGTCAGCGGTCGTATAGCCGGTTGTGGTTATGACCGTGGTCACGCTGAATACCGAGTCGAGCAGCCCCGCCCCGAAGCCCTTTACATCACCCGCGAGAAATACGCTGATCGCCACCGCCGCGGAAATCGTCACCAGAATCCCCAAGAATCCGAGCACTTCACTCAGTTGGGGCATCAGCGACTTGCGCCTGATCGCGCGCCAGTAGAAGGCGAAGTTGATGCCGCCGATGATCATGAAGATCACCGCCACGGTTTCGATCGCCCTCGAATCGAAGCTGCCGATTGAAGCGTTGCGCGTCGAAAAGCCCCCGGTCGCGATCGTGGTCATCGAGTGGTTGACCGCATCAAAGGCTCCCATGCCCGCCAGCAGGTAAGCGACGGCAGCGGCGGCAGACAGCACGAGATAGATGCCGGCAATGATCTTCGCCGTATCGATGATCCGCGGCGTGAGCCGGTCGGAGACCATGCCTGACGTCTCGGCGTAGAAGGCCCTCTGAACTCCGGGACCGCTGACCGGGGCGATCGCGATGACCAGCACGATAATGCCGATGCCACCCAGCCACTGCATGAGGCTGCGCCAGACGAGTACCGCCTGGGACTGTGCTTCGATGTCCGGTAGCAGCGTCGCCCCGGTGGTAGTGAATCCACTGACGGCTTCGAAGTAGGCATCGAGCGGGGAGCTGAAGGTTCCCTCCAGAAGCAGCGGAATCGAGCCCACCGCCGAAGCAAGCGCCCAGGCCAGTGTCACCGCGACCAGACCCGTGATCGGCCTGGTCACGACTTCCTTTCGCTGCCCGGCCACTGAACGGGAGAGCAGGGCCCAGCCGGCCAGCAACACAGCGAGACCGGGGAACGCGAACTCCAGAAAAGACTCACCGTCGAACAGGCCTACCAGGGCGCAGACGAGCATCGCGCCGGCGGAAGCGACGAAGGCACCGCCGACCGTGGTTCCCACAAGCGGTGAGAATACGGTCCTGGACTGGAGGGTCAAGCTTCTCCCGAGAAAGCCGGTTCCACGTCGGTGATGGTGCCCAGTGGGCCGAGCATCAGCAGACGGTCACCCACGGAAATCTGGGTACCACGCCTAGGGATCGAGACTTCGTCGTCGCTGAGGATCGCGCCGACCCGGCAATGGCTGAGCTTGCCGTGGGTTTCACCGATCGCCATGCCGACGATAGGCGCACCGGGCAGGACTTCAAGCTCCATCGCCTCGAATCCCGTTCTTGTGAGATGGATCGCCTTGACGCTGCGGGTGTGTACGAAACGCAGGATCGCTTCGGCCGCGATCAGGCGGGGGGAGAAGGCGGCGTCTACCCCGAGCGCGTCAACCAGAGGGGTGAACTCCTCCCTCGACACGGTGGCCATGCAGAGGGCCGCTCCGAGCCGCTTTCCGTTCATCGCGGCCAGAAGATTGGCCCGGTCGTCGCCGGCGCAGGCGACAAAGACGTCGGCATCCGCGACTCCGGCTGATACCTGTGCTTCCTGGCTCACCCCTTCATCGTGGAACACAGAGGCTTTCGGAAGTTGTTCGGCGACGAACCTCGAGCGTTCTTCGTCCTGTTCGAGGATCGTCGTCTCGATCTTCGCTTTCTCCAGGTGCTTGGCCAACTGGAGCCCGATCTTGCCGCCGCCGAAGATCACACAATGGTGCACCACTCGTGCCGTGCCCGCCAGATGAGCGACGCTGCTGCGGATGTATTCACGGGGAGAAGTGACCAGCAGGTGGTCGCCGGGCTGTGGCACCGTGTCGGGACGGGTAAGCATCGCTTCGCCACCACGAGTAAGACCGACAATGAACGCGGGATGAGGCCGATCCCGCTCCTTGAGTGGTATGCCGCAAAGCGGCGATGAATCGGTGACGATCAATTCGGCCAGGGCCAGGCTGCCGTCGCCGAAATATTCGACCGAAACGGCTCCCGGCAGCTTTATGGCTTCGGCGATGTCGGCTGCGGCCGCACGATCTGGATCGATCACGAAGTCGATCCCGAGCACACCTTTTGCGAATGCGTCGTCCGAGCCAAGGAAGTCAGCGTCACGCACCCTGGCGATGGTGGTCTTCACACCGAGCTGATGGGCCGCGAGCGCGGCGAGGATGTTGACTTCGTCGATAGCCGTGACCGCCGCCAGCAGATCAAAAGTTCCAGCATCGAGGTGCCTGAGCATGCGAGGACTCGCGCCATTTCCTTCGACCACCAGGGCGTCAAGCGCATCCCGGGCCTGGTCGCAGCGCTTCGGACTCTTTTCGACCATGGTGACATCGTGGCCGTCGACGCTCAGCGTCCGGGACACGTTCATGCCGACCTCACCTGCTCCTATGACCAGCGCTCTCATGGTTGCCTCGGTTGTTTTTTTCCGGCCGCCTGCACCGACCCGACTCTACGGACGTTTACGCGCGCACATCAAAAGGTTGTAGAAAAGCTCCGCGGGAAGGTAAGGCTCAAGCAGGTGATTGTCCACCTTTTGAAACACGATGTAGCTGCGATATGCGAAATTTCTCCAGCCGAACGGAATCGATTCGGGTGTCGCCGACGATTCCATCGAGCGCATGCCCCAGCCCCAGATGTTGGCGACGAGTTCCTCGCCACGCACCCGTGTATCCACAAAACCCGAGCGAGGAGGTATCGCGCGCAAATCCGCCGGTACGAATGCGTGCACGTCGACCTCGGGTTCGAGGCTGTGTTCGTCATCGGCAAGCTCCTCCTCGCTGTGGGTGAGAGCTTTGGCACCAACCGCACGCCGCCAGGCAGGTGCCGCGAAGGAGCCGGCCCGCTTTGGCACGGCGGCCAAGCGGTCGCCGTAACGTGAGGGTTCGCCGCAGAAGACGATTGTGCCGCCTGGTCGAAGGACCCGGAAGAACTCGGAAAACGCCCGGTCGAGGTTCGGGATGTGATGGAGCACGGCGTGTCCGAGCACCACGTCAAACGATTCGTCCTCGAAAGGCAGGGTCTCGGCCTCGGTCACGACGGTGGTCACCGAAAGACCGAGCGACTCGGCGGTACTTTCCAGTGAAGTCAACATCCCGGGTGAGATGTCAGTCGCGGTCAGATTTTCGATCAGGCCCTGGGAAGCGAGGTTAAGCGAGAAGTACCCGGTCCCTGCGCCGATTTCGAGCGCGTCGCCGAAGGGTTGCATTGGAAGCTTGCCGCCGAGGGTGCGCTTCAGCTTGCTGGCCACCTGCTGCTGGCCGATTTCGCCGAAGTCGATCCCCCACTTGGAATCGTATGACGTGGCCGCCGCGTCGTGGTAGCGGGTGTTCACGTCCTTGATGTGTTCGGGTGTTGCAGACCGGGAAGCGGGCATGGCGGAGAAAGATAGGGAAGAATCGCTCTCCTTGACTGACACGTATGTACAAAACGACCAGCCGGATGGTGTTCCACCGCTCGAACTGACCGGCGAGCGCACGCTTCCTGATGTGCCCGAGGAGAACTACTGGTACCGGCGGCATCTGGCGGTCTACGAGTGGATCGCTGCCCGTGTGGAGGGATTGCGTGTGGTTGATCTGGCCTGCGGTGAGGGCTACGGCTCGTTTGTTCTGGCGGGCAGCGCCGCCGAAGTGATCGGCGTGGATGCCAACCCGGAGGCTTTCGAGCACGCACGAGCCAGGTACAGCTCGCAGACGCTGTCCTTCCAGCGAGGGCTGGTCGAAAGCTTCGACGAAGCCCGTGACGCGATCATCTTCCTGCAGACGATCGAACACATCGCTGACCCCGATTCCCTGCTTTCGGGATTCGCCCGGGTTGCTCCGGTCTCTTATATCTCGACTCCCAACCTGCTCACCCTTGCTCCTGAAGGCGCCGATAAGTCGGACAATCCCTGGCACATCAAGGAGTACCGTCTCGAGGAATATCGCGCCTTGCTCGAGCCGCACTTCTCCCGAGTGGAAATTCTCGGGCTGGCTCATGCGGGCAAGCTCCGGTGGCATGAGCACGCACTCTCGCTGGGGTGGGACCATGTCCACGAAGGCTTCGGCCTGACCAAAGCCTTCTATGAACGCTTCACCCCGGCGGTCTCTGCATCTGACTTCCGGCTTTCAAACCACAACCTCGAAAGCGCCCTGGACTTCATCGCCGTCTGTCATGTCTGAGTCGCGCGCAGCGGTCGGCGACCTGGCGATCGTGCTGCATTCCCACATGCCGTACGTCGAAGGTTTCGGGACCTACCCTTTTGGCGAAGAGTGGCTTTTCGACGCGGTCATCCGGTCTCATCTGCCGGTGCTCGCTTTTGCGCGTGACCTGACGATGACCGTGACCCCGGTGCTTGCCGACCAGCTTGAGGACCACCGGGCAAACGAGCGGCTTCACGGCTTTTTGGTGGAACACCGGATCGAGGCCGCCAAAAGGGATGCCGAGTCGGCGGATCCTGAATACCGGGCGGCGGCCGAATCCGAGCTCTTTCGCTACGAGGGCGCGCTCGCCAAGCTCGATGCTCATGGAGGTGACGCTCTGGCAGCCTTCGCTCAGGCCGGCTCATCGGGGCGAGTCAGCCTGGTCGCTTCGAGCGCGACCCATGCCGTGCTTCCCCTGCTCGCGACACGGGCCGGGGTTGATCTCCAGGTGGAGACCGGCATGCGCTCACATCGCCGGCGTTTCGGGGAGACCGGAGGCTTCTGGCTTCCAGAATGTGCCTACCACCCCGGTCTGGAGTGGGATCTTGCTCGCAGCGGCGTGGAGTGGTTCTGCGTTGACCAGAGCCGCCACGAGCCGGAAGGCGCGGCGCTGTGCCCGGTGGCGACCGAGGCGGGTCCGGTCGCATTCCCGATCGACTGGCCGGCGATCAGTTGGCTCTGGGACATGAAGGGCTATCCCTCCTGGGATGGGTACCTGGATTTCCACAGGCTCTCGATGAACGGCCTGAGGATCTTTCGCATCGACGGCGACCCGTATGACCCGGCGGCTGCGGCCGACAAAGCCGCGGAACAGGCCGGGACCTTTCTCGACGCTGCTGCCGCACGACTGGCCTCCCATCTGGAGCGAACCGGCGAAAGTGGCCTGATGACATTTGCGGTCGACTGCGAACTGCTCGGGCACTGGTGGTCTGAAGGACCGGTCTGGCTGAAACACGTGATCGAGGGGGCTGCCGAGAAAGGAATCAACCTGGTCAGGCTGGACGATGCCGTCGCCGGACCGACCCGGGAAGCGCAGCTAAAGTCGTCGAGCTGGGGAGAAGAAAAAGACCTGCGAACCTGGAATGACCCGGCCGTAGCCGATATCTTCGCGGGCTCCCGAAGCCTCGAGCTGAAGGTGACCCGGGCCGTTGCACACGGGCTGGACCGCCCGGTCGCCGAGAGGGCCGTACGCGAGCTGTTTGCGGTCCAGTCCAGTGACTGGGCCTTCCTCGACAAGCGGCGCCAGGCAGGTGACTACCCATTCGAGCGCACGGTCGAGCATGCCCGTCAAGCCTTCGAAGCCCTACAATCGGGAACTCATGTACTGCCCGATTCACGAGTCCGGTCACTGGCCCCCGACCTGAACCTGACGCCACTGCTCGCCCCGTGAACCAGTTTTCGAGAATGACACCGACCAGAATCCTCATCGTCTCCTGGGAATATCCACCGCTGATCGAGGGTGGGCTGGCCCGTCATGTGAGGAAGCTTTCGGAGGCGCTGGTGGACCTCGGGGTTGAAGTTCACGTCTTGACCCGTGGTGGTGACCAGGCGACCATTGAAGAAGAGATGGCGGGCGTGCTGATCCACCGGATCGTCGAACCGAAGCGACCGACCGATCTGGCGGAGTTCGTAACCTGGGTTGAGCGCATGAACTCCGACATGCTGGCGGCCGGCGTCGACCTCGGAGACCGGTTCGAGTTTGACCTGGTGCACGGACACGACTGGCTGGTTGCCAGCGCCTGCGACCATCTCGCTCGTCGCTACGACGCACCCTTGGTGACGACCATCCATGCGACCGAATGGGGCCGCCACCAGGGCTGGGTAGAAGACCATCCCCAGTCGCATATCCACGGCGTGGAGAAATGGATCGCCAATCGATCTGACCGGGTGATCGCCTGCTCCCACTTCATGAGGGAGCAGATCGCCGACATTTTCTCGGTCGAGGAAGGGGGGATCTCGGTCATCCCCAACGGGATCGATCCGGACGACCTGCCGGCGGAAGATCCACTCGAACTGGCCCGGCTGCGTTCCGAATTCGCCGGTCCTGACGAAAATCTTGTTCTCCTTATAGGGCGTCTGGTCTACGAGAAGGGGTTCCAACTTGCCCTTGAAGCGATGCCCCGGGTGATCGAAGCGCTGCCGAACACGAGATTCCTGGTGGCCGGCTCCGGTACCCACGAGGCCGAACTGCACAAGCAGGCCGAGGATCAGGGCCTGATGTCCCACGGAAAATTCCTCGGCTGGATCGGCGACGACGTGCTTCACTCGCTTTACCGGATCGCCGACCTGACCGTCGTACCTTCGATCTATGAACCCTTCGGCCTGGTTGCGCTCGAGGCGATGGCCTCGGAATGCCCATGCATCGCCGCCGATACCGGCGGCCTGCGCGAGGTCGTTCCGCTCGAAGGTGCCGGACTGCGGTTCCGGGCCAGTGACCCGGAGCATCTCGCGGAAGCTGCGATCCAGGTTCTCGGTGATGATGAGCTTGCCCACCGGATGGTCGAAGAAGGCCTTGCCCACATCAGGAAGTTTGACTGGTCTGATGTTGCTCGCCAGACCCTCGACCTGTACCGGAGCATTGCACCGGTCGCTGGCCAGGCCTAGGGAGTCTTCGGAATTTTCAGTACGCCGGGTCCGGGGGCAGGTTCCACCGGGTCGGGCCATTTCAAGTCGTTCGGTGCGGCCCGCATCCGCAGGATCCTCGCCGGTACGCCGGCGACCACCGCGTTTGCCGGTACGTCGCGAGTCACCACGGAGTTCGTACCGATAATCGAGTTGTCACCGACCCGGACTCCGCGAAGGATGCAGGCGCCATATCCGATCCAGACGTTCGAGCCGACCAGAACCTCTTCCATGTAGATGCCCTGTGATCTGATCGACCGTTCCACCTCAACGACTCCGTGATCGAAATCGATGAACATGGCGCGGTCGGCGATCACGCATTCGGCGCCGATTCGAACGCGTTTGTAGGCGGAGACAGTGCAGTCCTGCCCGATCACGGTCTTGTCCCCGATTTCGACTTTGCCTTCATGGCAACGGATCTTGGTCCCGTCACCGATCCATACGAATCGGCCAAAACTGAGCCGCGCTTCCCGGCCGGTCTGGAGCTGGAGGTGCTTGCCGAAGAAGACGGGGCCGTTCGTATCCCAGCGGCGTCCCGGGGCAGTCAGAAGCCGCCGCCGGAGATAGCGCAGGAAAAGCCGCGCATACTTGCGATTGAGCATCTGCTTCTCTCGGAAGAATATGAATGATCGGATCAAGACTGAGCGGACTTTATTGATCAGGATCTAGACTGAGGGGCGGATGCCCGAAACCTCGACCAAAGTGACGTCATTAGCCGACCGGCTGCTCGCCGGCGACAAGCGTGCTCTGGCTCGCGCTATCACCCTGATCGAGTCCGACGATCCGGCTGGCTGGAAATTGGTGCGGCAGGTCTTTCCAATGACCGGCAAGGCGCGCATAACCGGATTCACGGGTCCGCCCGGGGTGGGCAAAAGCACCTTGATTGGCGCCCTTATTGGTGAGTTCAGAAAGCTCGACCGGCAGGTGGCGGTGCTTTCGATCGATCCTTCGAGCCCATTCACCCAGGGTGCCCTGCTCGGAGACCGGATCCGGCTTTCTGAGCACTTTCTCGACTCCGGCGTTTTCATTCGCTCGATGGCCTCCCGCGGAGCGCTCGGCGGACTTTCGGAGGCTGCACTTCAGGCGGCCCTCGTGATGGACGCCTCGGGCAAGGACGACGTGCTGCTCGAGACCGTCGGAGTGGGGCAGGGCGAGATCGACATCGTCGACCACGCCGATACGGTCGTGCTCGCTCTGATGCCCGGATCCGGCGATTCGATCCAGGCCCTGAAGGCGGGAATCATGGAGATTCCGGACGTAATCGTGGTCAACAAATCTGACCATCCGATGACCGATACGATGATCCGCGAGGTCAGAGGTGCACTTTCCCTGGCGCATGCGCCCGGAGACTGGAGGGTTCCGATCCTGCGTACCGAGGCTGTCCGGGGCGAAGGAATTGTCGAGCTGGCGGCAAAGATCACTGAGCATCGTGATTTCATCGAGCAACAGGGAACTCTTAGCCAGCGCCGGGCCCGCAACCTTCGAAACGAGGTGCTCGGCATCGCCAGCGCGAGGATGAGGCGGCGCCTTGAGGCTACGATCGAGGATGATCCTGAAGTGATTGAACTACTGAACCGGGTGGTGAGTCGGGATCTGGATCCCGCATCTGCCGCCGCCCAGCTCCTGGAAGGGGAAAAGGATGTCTGATGCCACCGCCCGCCAGCCCGGCCTGGAAGACGTGAAGGTCTGGGTCGGCTACAGGATCGACGAAGTTTCGGGGCATAGCGTCGCCAAGGTCGAGGGGCTTTTCGTCGACCAGGAAAGTGGTGAGCCAGCTTGGATCCTCGCCAAGCTCGGGCGCTTCGGCAAGGTGGTTCCGATCTCGATCCGCGAATGTGCGGCTGCGGCCGGCAGGGTATGGGTGCCGCATGACCGGGAAGTCATCCGTAATGCTCCGGCGATTGACCCCGAGATGCCGCTCAACCGGGAACAGGAACTTCAGGTGCTCAACTATTACGGCATACCGGACACGGTGGGCAGGGGTGCCGAAATCGCCGAGCGTCCGGTCGGCACCGTGACCTCGGCGGCTCCTGCCGGTTGAGCCCCGCAGAGCAGGTTCGGCGCCTTCAGCAGTCGAGCAGGGACCACCGGGCACGGGCAACTCGGCTTAGCAGCCGAGGGCCTTGGCGATCACCATCTGCTGGACTTCATCAGTGCCTTCGCCGATCGTGAGGATCTTGGCGTCGCGGTAGAAGCGGCAGACGGGGTATTCCTCGATGAATCCATACCCGCCGTGGATCTGGACTGCCTCTTCGGTTGCCCGCACCGCCAGCCGGCCGGTGATCAGCTTGGCCTGGGCCGCAGTCAGCGTGAAGTTCTCGCCGTTGTCTTTCATGATCGCCGCCTTGTAGGTCAGCAGACGGGCGGCTTCGAGCGCCGATGAGATGTCGGCAATCTTGGCCTGGATCGATTGAAACTTGGAGATCGACTGGCCAAATGCCTGCCTCTCCTTCGCGTACTTGATCGCTTCGTCCAGGGCACCCTGGGCTACGCCGACGGACATCGCAGCCACGCCGATCCGGCCGCCGTCGAGAATGTTGAGGAACTGCTTGAAGCCCTGGCCCTGCGGCCCCAGCATCGCTGACTGCGGCAGGCGCACGTCTTCGAAACTGAGCGGATGGGTGTCGGAAGCGTTCCAGCCCATCTTGCGATATGCCTTCTCGACCGTGTAGCCGGGCGTTCCGTTGGGCACGATGAAATTGCTGATCTCGGGTCGGCCGCTCTCGTCCTGGCCGGTAACCGCGGTAATCGAAACGCAGCCGGAGATGTCAGTGCCCGAGTTGGTGATGAACTGCTTGGCACCGTTGATCACCCATTCGTCCCCGTCGAGTACCGCGCGCGTCTTCGTATTTCCGGCATCCGATCCTGCGTCCGGCTCGGTCAGGCCGAAGGCGGCCAGGGTCTTTCCGGAAGTCAGTTTCGGCAGCCACTCGTCCTTCTGTTCGCCGCTTCCCCAGTTGTATATCGGGGTGGTGCCGAGAGAAATATGAGCGGCCAGGGTGATCGCCACCGACGAGTCGATACGGGCGAGTTCCTCGACTGCCAGGGCGTAAGAGAGGATGTCCCCGCCGCCTCCTCCGACTTTCTCCGGGAACGGAATTCCCATCAGGTCAAGCTCACCCATCTTGGCGACGATCTCGTACGGAAACGCTTTGGTCCGGTCCAGTTCTTCGGCCACTGGTGCCACTTCGCTTCGTGCAAAGTCCCGGACGGTCTCCCTGAGCAGTCGCTGCTCATCATTCAGATCAAAGTTCATGCCGCGGATCCTAGGTGCTCTCCGTCACAGAAAGCTTTCAGGGGGCATGGACCGAAGCGGTGGGCTACCGAGGCGGCGCCAGAATCGAATTGCGAACGGCTTTTTGGTTTCCGGTAATCCGTGACATCACAGCTCTGCATCAGCCAGAAAGATCCCGGGCCAGGGCGACCAGCAGGTGCACTCCGAAACCGGTTGGGCCCTTGCCCCAGTACTCGCGGCCCGTGTCCCAGGCGGTCCCGGCGATGTCGAGGTGGGCCCAGGGCTTTCCTTCGGTGAACTCCTCAAGGAACGATGCGGCGTAGATCGTGCCTGCCTTGCGAACCGCAGAGGCGTTGACCAGGTCCGTGATCTCTCCCTTGGTCAGCTCCTTGTATTCGTCATGCAGCGGCAGGCGCCAGACCAGCTCTCCCGATCTGTCGCCGGCAGCGCTGATCGAATCAGCAAGCTCATCGTCATTCGAGATCAGAGCTGCGTAAGTGGAGCCGAGGCCGACCAGTACCGCTCCGGTCAGGGTTGCCAGATCAACCATCCGGTCAGCCCCCGAGCGTGCGCAATGGACCAGGGCGTCGGCCAGGATCAAGCGCCCCTCGGCGTCGGTATTGGTCACTTCGACGGTCTTGCCGTTCATCTGGGTGATGATGTCGCCGGGCTTCAGTGCGGTTCCGGAAGGCATGTTCTCGGTGGAAGGCAGTACCGCGATCAGATCGATCTCAAGATTCAGGGCGGCAATCGCCGATACTGCCTCGAGCACCGCCGCGCCGCCGGACATGTCCATTTTCATTTCATGCATTCCGGCCGACGGTTTGATCGAAATGCCACCAGTGTCGAAGGTGACCGACTTGCCGACCAGACCAAGCATTTCGCCACCGTTGCGGCCGGTGTAGCGCAGGGTGATCAGGCGCGGCTCGACGGCTTCGCCGCCCTTGGCGACCGCTTCGAGGCCGCCCATCCCGGCACTGATGATCCCTTCGCGGTCAAGCACATCGACGGTGACTTTTTCGAAAGCCTCGGCGATCTCGGTTGCGCGAGAGGCCAGGTACTCCGGAGTGGCGACGTTCGCCGGCAGGCTCTGCAGGTAGCGGGCACGGTTGCCGGCGTTTGCGATCGCTTCCCCGAATGCCACCTCTTTGGCGAGGTCGAGTTCGGAGACGATCTCAATCGTCTTCAGTTCAGGCGGGGCTTCCTTGCCATCGGACCCGGTCTTGAAGCGGTCGAATTCAAAGGATGCGAAGGTCGCTCCCTCGATCAGGGCGGCGGCGAATGCCCCGGCGTCGTCGACCTCGGGCAGCATGAACGCAAGGGCCTCACCCTTACTCGCCTTGAGTGCCTTGTGGGCGAGTGCCCCGACGACTCTGGCCCGTTCGGGGGCGAACTCCTCCCGGGATCCCAGTCCGATCAGGACCACCCGTTCCGGTTTGCCGGGGAATACCGTCACCGTAAACTTGAAATCTCCCGACGCATCGTTGGCACCCGGTGTGTCCGCCAGCGCTCCGGAGAGTGATTCACCTTCGAAAAGGGTGACCGCAACGAGATCGGCATCAACTTCGGACAGGGCAGAGTCGCTCAGGTAGGCCTTCATGCCGGGCAGTCTAGATATCCGGCTGCGCCGGACGATCTGAGTGGCCTATACAGTCCCTCTGCTGCACGAACTTCAACTTCCGAGCGCAAGCAAAAAGATCGACGAAAGGCGGCGAATGCCCCGCACAGTAATTCTCTCCTCTGCACGTACTCCCTTTGGAAAAATGGGTGGCAGCCTTGCTCCGGTCGACGCTGCAGATCTCGGCGGAGTCGCAATAGCCGGCGCCCTCGAGCGTTCGGGTGTTGCGCCCGAGCAGGTTCAGCAGGTTTCTTTCGGGCAGGTGATCCAGGCCGGTCAGGGACAGATCCCGTCCCGCCAAGCCCAGATTGCCGGCGGTATCCCCAAGGAAGTTCCCTCCGAGACCGTGAACAAGGTCTGCGCTTCGGGCATGCGATCGGCGGGCCTTGTCGACCAGGCAATCCGCGCCGGTGACATCGAAGTCGGCGTTGCCGGAGGCATGGAGTCGATGAGCAACGCACCGTACCTCTTGCCAGGGGCCCGGTCCGGTTTTCGAATGGGCGATGTGAAGTCGGTTGATTCGATGACCCACGACGGTCTGACGAATCCGTTCACCCATCTGCAGATGATCAACGAAGCCTCTGGCGTTGCCAACGAGCTTGGCATCACCCGGGAGGAGATGGACCGCTTTGCCGCCCGCTCGCACGAGCTGGCCGAGAAGGCAAGGGCTAACGGAACCCTGGGCGAAGAAATCGTCGCGGTGACGGTCAAGGGCCGCAAGGGCAAGACCGTGGTCGATACCGACGAGGCGATCCGGCCCGAGATCAGCGCCGAGAGCCTTTCGCAGCTCCGGGCAATCGGAGGCGACGACGCAAATCACACGGCCGGCAACGCCCCGGGCGTAAACGACGGTGCCGGTGCGCTGGTTCTCGCCTCCGAGGACTGGGCAAAAGCCAATAACAAGGAAGTGCTCGGCACGATCGTCGGCTACGGCCAGGTCGGCGACGAATATGCCTGCCTCGCCAAGACCCCGGCACTGGCCGCCAAGGTCGCGCTTGACAAGCTGGGCAAGACTCCGGCTGACGTCGACCTCTGGGAAGTCAACGAGGCATTCGCATCAGTTTCGCTGAATACGATCAAGATGCTCGGAATCGACGAAGACAAAGTCAACGTCAACGGTGGCGCGGTTGCACTCGGCCATCCGATCGGCGCGTCAGGTGCGAGGCTGATCGGAGTGCTGGTCCGGGAACTGAAGCGTCGCGGCGGTGGACTCGGCTGCGCGGCGATCTGCTCGGGCGGCGGCCAGGGCGACGCTATCCTGATTCAGGTCTGAGCCGGGTCTCAGGGTCGGTAGCCTCTGGCTGGTGAGCGATCCCGGGAAAGAAGCAGCCTTTTTTGACCTCGACAAGACCCTGATGGCGGGGTCCAGCGGAATGGAGTTCGCCCGCGTCGCGCGTCGGCGCGGGCTGCTCACCCGCTCCCAGGTGATGAAATGGGGCCGAGACCATTTCAAATACCGCCTCAAAGGGGCGACCGACGAAGAGACGGCCCAGGTCATGCGGGTGGCCAAAGAAACGCTCGCCAACGTCACCTGTACAGACATCGCGCGCATGTGGCCCGAAGTGCTCGCCGGGATCCTGCCGCGGGTATATCCGGAGATGCTGGCCGACGTGCATCACCATCAGGATGCGGGCCGCAAGACTTACATCGTCAGCGCTGCCGGCGCCGACATGGTGTCCTCCCTGGCGAGCGTTCTGGGAATGGACGGGGGAATCGGCACCAGGTATGTGGTCAACCGCGAGGGTGTCTATACGGGTGACCTGGAGGGGCAGTTCGTCTACGGGTCGGGAAAGGTTCCCGCGATGGAGCGGATCGCCGCTGAAAATGGTCTCGACCTCGCCGGCTGCTGGGCCTATTCCGACTCGGTCTCCGATCTGCCGATGCTGGAGGCGGTAGGCAACGCTGTCGCCGTGAACCCCGACGGTCCCCTGGCCGTGGCCGCGAAAGAGAACGGTTGGCAGATCATGCGCTTCGATCGACTTGGACGCAATCTCGCGGTCGTCGGCTCGGTCGGCGCGGCGGTAGTGCTCGGCGGGATCGGCAGTTATCTGTCGAAGCGTCGCTAGTCCTTACAAAAGGGTGAATGGCAAGAATCGGGCGATAGCTAGCCTTGTGACATGAATAAGAATGCTCTAGCCGTTGTAGGAGTCGTCGCGCTATTGGTTGGCGGCGGCCTGATTTATTCGATCGCCGGCGATTCGTCGGATGATCCGGCGCCGGCGAGCACGGCTGCGGCAGGCACTGAAACGGGCAGTGGCACAGCGGGATCTACCGGTGCCGGCAAGGCTTCCAGGGCGCCCGGCCAGTACGTCGACTATTCACCTGAGCTGGTGGCGTCCACTCCTGGCACCAAGCTTCTGTTCTTCCACGCGCCCTGGTGCTCTCAGTGCCAGGCGCTGGAATCCGACATCAACGCCAGCGAAATCCCCGACGGCGTGACTATCTTCAAGGTCGACTACGACACCAACCAGGACTTGCGCGTGAAATACGACGTGACCATCCAGACGACCATCGTCAGGGTTGATGACCAGGGAGACAAGCTCGACGATCTGGTTGCTTTCGACGAGCCGACCTTTGATCTGGTCGAGCAGGGGCTGCTCCAATAGCAGCAAGCGGCTGAGCATCGATGGAACTCCTGATTGCGTCGTTCATGGCCGGGGTACTGACGGCGGCGGCACCCTGCGTGCTTCCGCTGCTGCCGGTCATCGTCGGCGGCAGCATGCTTGGTGGGCCGGACGAGCAGGACTCGCGGTCGCTCAAGCGGCCACTGACAATCGTTGCGAGCCTCGCCGTGTCGGTAGTTGTCTTCTCGCTTCTGCTCAAAGCTTCCACTGCCCTCCTGGGCGTACCCGACCAGGTCTGGGCGGTCGTGGCCGGCGGAATCGTCGTTGGCTTCGGCGTGACCCTGCTATTCCCGGCCGCCTGGGACCGGATGGCGATAGCCACCGGCCTGCAAGGGCGGGCCAACAGTCTGGTCGGCCGCTCGTCCGAGTCCACCGGGACCCGCAAGGACATCCTGCTGGGCGCGGCGCTCGGGCCGGTTTTCAACAGCTGCAGTCCGACCTACGCATTGATCGTCGCGGTGATCCTGCCGGCCTCCTTTGGGGAAGGTTTCGCCTATCTGATCGCCTATGCGCTCGGCCTCGCCTCGATCCTCCTGCTGATCAGCATTTTCGGCAGGGCCCTCGTGGACAAAATGAACTGGCTGAGCAATCCGGATGGAATGTTCAAGAAGGTGATCGGCGGCCTTTTCATCCTGGTTGGCGTTGCGGTCATCTTCGGCTTCGACCGCGACGTCCAGGCCTGGGTCCTCGAGAACGGCTGGTATGAGCCGATAGAAAAGGTCGAAGAGTCGATCAGAAATTAGGCCCGGGGAGGTACAGCGCATGTATTGATCAACAGGGGCCAGCACCCCGCGCGACCCACGGTGAAAGGCGCGAAAGCCTACTATCTGGGTAACAGCATGGAACCTACTTCGACACCCCGCGACGGCCAGGCCAAGAACGACGCTTCCGCCAAGGCAGCCGAGTCGGCGGACAGGGATTTCACGACCATGTCGGGCAAGCCGGTCAAGGCCAGCTACGGCCCCGAAGACCTCAAGGGTGATGCGGACCTGAAGATCGGCGAGCCAGGGCAATACCCCTTCACCCGGGGGCCCTACGAAAGCATGTACCGGGGTCGCAACTGGACGATGAGGCAGTTCGCCGGATTCGGCACGGTTGAAGAGACCAACGAGCGCTTCCACTACTTGCTTGAACACGGTCAGACGGGGCTTTCCACCGCCTTTGATATGCCCACCCTCATGGGGTACGACTCAGACCATGCTCGCTCGCTGGGCGAGGTCGGGCGCGAGGGCGTGGCCGTAGATACGATCGATGACATGGAGGTTCTTTTCCGTGGAATACCGCTCGGCGAAGTGAGCACGTCGATGACGATCAACGCGCCGGCCGCGATCCTTCTCGCCTTCTACGTTCTGGTTGCCGAGCGGCAGGGGATCAGCCCGGAAAAGCTCTCGGGAACGATCCAGACCGACATCCTCAAGGAGTACATCGCCCAGAAGGAGTGGTGCTTCCCGGTCGAGCCGGCGATGCGCCTGGTGACCGACATGGTCGAATACTGCACCGACCACATGCCACGCTGGCATCCGATTTCGATCTCCGGATACCACATCCGTGAAGCCGGTTCGACCGCTGCGCAGGAGCTCGCCTTCACGTGTAAGAACGGTTTCACCTACGTCGAGCGAGCGATCGAGCGTGGTATCGACGTCGATGACTTCGCACCGCGCCTTTCCTTCTTCTTCAACGCCCACATCGATTTCTTCGAGGAGATCGCCAAGTACCGGGCCGCCCGCAGGATCTGGGCCCGGGAGCTCAAGGAGACCTACGGCGCGAAGAAGGCGGAGTCGATGAGACTTCGTTTCCACACCCAGACCGCCGGCGTATCACTGACCGCGCAGCAACCGCTCAACAACATCGTGCGAACCGCGATCGAGGCCCTTGCAGGTGTGCTCGGGGGTACTCAGTCGCTGCATACGAACTCCTTCGACGAAGCCCTGGCCCTGCCGACCGAAGAAGCGGTCCGAGTTGCGCTGCGCACCCAGCAGATCATCAGCCATGAGACCGGGGTGACCAATACCGCGGATCCACTCGGCGGTTCCTACTTCGTCGAAGCGATGACCGATGAACTGGAAGCCGAGGCCTACGACTACTTCCGCCGCATTGACGAATTCGGTGGCATGGTCGAAGCCGTCAGGCAGAACTTTCCGCAACGTGAAATCGGCGAGGCCGCCTTCACTTTCCAGCGTGAACTCGACGATGGTGAAAGAACGATCGTCGGGGTCAACCAGTATCAGCACGAAGAAGAAGAGGTTCCCCTGCTTCATATCGATCCGGCACTGGAGAAGGTCCAGGTCGAGCGGTTGAAACGGACCAGGTCCGAGCGTGACTCCGCCGAAGTAGAAGCTTGCCTCGCCGAGTTGAAGAAGGTCGCGTCCGCAGATGAAAACTTGATGTATCCAATCATCGACGCAGCCCGGGCCCGGGTCAGCGAAGGCGAGATGATCAGCGCGCTCCAGGAAGTCTTTGGCACCTATACCGAGACACCGGTTTTCTAGGAGGCATGAAGTGAACTCCGAGGCTCAGACGAAGCCAGGTTCCGTAGCGGCCGGCACCTTGAAGCGAAAGATCCGCGTTGTCGTCGCAAAGCCCGGACTCGACGGACATGACCGCGGGGCCAAGATCATCGCCCGGGCGCTCAGGGACGCCGGCATGGAAGTGATCTACACCGGACTGCACCAGACTCCCGAGCAGATCGCCGAGACCGTGATCCAGGAAGATGCTGACGCGATCGGGATCTCGGTCCTCTCCGGTGCCCACATGACCCTGGTTCCGAA
>FLOH01001282.1_pt1 | contig 40097 bp, 38 predicted proteins | sample 756751 | NCBI WGS metagenome assembly FLOH01 (sample SAMEA4026879, study PRJEB14308) | marine metagenome | biome: coastal water; material: water | depth 74 m
CTATCTTCCTTCGTCCTTTGTCTTGGGTTCAAAAATATCACTGGTATCATTAATCCTTTTACTAGTATCATACGCTTTGCAAAAAAAAGGTAATAATATTTCTTAAACTAAGCCATTGTCCTCCCAAAGATGTGTAAAAAACCCCTAAACAGATTGTTTAGGGGTTGTGATATTCCACTCAAAGAGTGAGTGAAAATTTAAGGTTGTTATTTTTCCAAGATTTGGCGAATTTCTTCAGCTGCATTTTCTTCAGCTTGCTCCAAATCTTTTCGGCCAGCTTCAACTTTGCGTAATGCATCGTTGCCGGTTTCAGCTGCATCAGAATATGCATCGCGAAGTTTCTGTCCAGAGTCAATAGTGTCATCTAGAAGCTTGGTTAGGGCATCCAAATCAACCATTGTTTTTGAGATCAGGTCAATTGACTGGTCAACCTGTTTCTGAAACTCTTCGTTTGCTTCTGCAGATGCTTTTTCTGCCAAATCAATGCCAGTTCGAACGACAAACATATTGGCTTGACTCTCAAGGGCCAGTAAACCTAGCACAATGTCTGTCTTGATCTGGGAGATATAAACATCAATGTAGTCCCGAAGATCCAAGGCATTCATGGCGTTAATCTGAGCCTGGGTCATAAAGCGCACTTCGTTCAAGTTGCCTTTCAAGATCATTGGGGCAATATTTGCCAAACGTCGTGTAATCATTGGGCCAACTGCTACCAATACTTCAATCTCATCTTTGACAGCTGGTGAATCAATCTGTTGCAACTCAGCCATTCTGGCAGCTACTGCCATGCGAAAATAATCAATCAAAGCCAGGAGCTTAATTAGCTTGTCAGTTCGGCCGTCTTGTTCATCGCGCAGATCAATAGAGCGAAGTACCAACTCAAAAGCACTGTTATAGTGTTCTTCCATCAAAGCTTCATGTTCGCGCATGGCTTCAAGCATATCATCGAAAACATCCAGGGCCTTTTTGATCTCATCCGAAAGCTCCCTTACGAAGTTAATGATCTCTTCTGCCTTGGCTTTTCCCTTGGCGATTTTTTCAGCGAGTCGCGAGTTAGACTTAGGAAGCTTCTTTTTCATTCGGCGAACAGTCTTGTTTGTATCCAAAACCAGATCTCCAAACTGACCAGAGTCATTTGCCCGCATTGTCTCGAGAACTGCATCCAGCACATCAACTTGGCTTACGTTAAACGGCTTGGCAATTTCCAAGAAAGAGCGAATACTAAGTTTCTGCTCAGCTACCATTTGCTGGGCTAAACCCTTCAGTGCATCGTCATCCTCAGGGCTAATAAGAGCGTGTGGGTCAATCTTACTACCTATTGTGGTAGTAAGATCTAACTTTGGCTTTGCAACCTTAACCACACCTTCCTTAGTCCCCAATAGGGCAGCCACTTCTGGGCTTAAGCCAGAACTTGCATTCGGATTTGTATTTTGCATCATGTTTTATTCTCCTTAATTAAATAACGAATGGATACAACTTAACGGCCAATCAAAGCGCCAAGCGCTTCAAATACAGCAAACTTAGGTTCGTCAATCGCCAATACATCTTGGCGGATATGTGGAACATTGCTACTCATGATATCTTGCGCGCTGTAGGGGGTACGCATACCCAGAAGATCCCAAGACGCTTGTGGGAAGTAAGGATCTGACTCAACAAGTGAGATAAAATCACTAAACTCGGGAGTCAAGGCCAGCAACAAGTGTTCATTGCTCATGGTTACGTCGGGATATATAGGCACTATCGGTGAGTTTTCAGAGAAGAACTCTTGCTCTTCAGCTGTCAATCCGCTCCACCATTGCACATATAACGATTCGGTTGAAAATGCCAATCCACGAGAGTAACTCTTATCAAGGTACTCGTAAAAGAAGTAAACAGAGTGATTATTTTGAAGCTCTTGTTCATCCCAGATCGCCAAAAAGTCATTTTTTATCAACCCCACCTGATCTATGTCAATGGTATCAATAGCAACATTTTCGCCTTCAACTGCTCCGTAATACGAAGCTCGAATAGAAGCAAAATAAAAATAGTTGCTCAACCCACCACTGCTGTCTTCCGGGGCAGACGTATTGATATTTACTTGCGTATCCATCCAACGATTACTTACGCGATCTGCGTCAGATATAGATAGACCCATATTAGAGAACATGGCATACCAAGTTTCATCATCAATAATAGCCTGAAGAACCCGGTTAAAGTTTTCCGTGGTAATTCCAACTGTACCATCGTTGGCTTCATATACCAGTTCACTTTTTATCATCCAGGGGAGATAAACGTCTCCACGGGTAAATAAAACGCTGTAGGTTCTAAAAGCAACCATTTGATCAATTATTGGATTGTTGGGGCAGGCTTGCTCAAAATAAAGCAAAGCGCTACGACTTCCAGGGGCCAAGCCATCAGCGGTTGGTAGCAACTCTGAGCTACAGTAGTCAAACGTTGACACACGCTCAGATGTAAGATCATATCCGTTTTTTGCTATGTGATCACCATGGAAAGAGGCAAATAGTCCACCTCCCAACATACTCAATTCCTTGTTTGGAATCGGTGTTGGTACAGGGGTCATTGTTGGAATCGGTGTAGGCCGAGATTCCACATATTTCTTTGAAGCACTTATGGAAAAAGTAATCACTACTGCAATTAGTAAGAAAATTACAACTGCAGCAATTACTCTATTTCGTTGAGTTGATTTTTTGTAATTCATTTTTACTCCTTCTTTTCTTCCAAAATTTGTTTCAAAAGTTCAGCAGCATCTTTGGTATTTGAGTTTGTTTGTACCAGATTGTCAAGAAACCTAAGTTCCTCTTTAGCTGAGGCAAATCGTTTTGCTTGAGATGTATCAATATTAATCCCAAGCTGGTTAAGTGTTTCTAGAGACTCATCAAGAATTTCTCTGGTATCAGCAGGGCTTCCTGTTTGGTCGCCAATCCTCAAATCCTCACTTAAACCGGTCGCAATCTGCAATACAGACTGAGACACTCTGAAAATTCGTTTAACTTCTGTTGCCAAAAAGGAATATTCTCTTCGAAGACAGCGAGATGATAAAGTAAATATCTCATCCGCTATCCGCAAAAGTATTCCCCGGTTTGAGCTAGTTTTACCGCTGAGTTCTTTGATTTGCTGTGCGTTTCTAATTGCGTTGTACAGGTTTTCTTCCAGGAAAACATCCCTGTCAGACTTTCTAAAAACCATATACAAAACAAAAAATAGTGATGGTATAGAGAATCCTACACCAATCTTTAGCCACACAGGTCCTTGTAGAAAAAGAACTATAACCAGCAGTATTGCAAGACAAACCAAAAAAGCAATTATATCTTTAGTTTTTTGCCTCATAAGCTTTTCTCCTAGTTGTTTCCTCTAAACCGCAAGAAGCAGTGTGCCATTTGTTCAAGACTTCCACGACCATCACATACATCACCATTAGTTGCTTTGGCTAGTTCTTGCATATCAGAGTCGTTCGAATTGACAATAACAATAGTGTAAACAGGTGTAGTGTATCCGGCTTTCTTGTAATTCGTAGTAAAGCTAGACAAATTCCACCCGCCTGTATTGTCACCATCCGTCAATAAAATAACAGATGCCAGTTGGTCTGGTCTAGCAGATAAATAAACCTCATCTAAGCCTTCCCAAGTACAATCAAACAACGCCGTACCGCCATCTGCATAATGATCATCAATCATGGTGGTGTATAACCATTCCAGTTCGGTGGCATTATTTCCGTGAATCTTGTATGTGGCTTCAACATGGCTACTAAACGGTTTCAAAACAGTAGTATCATTTGGTCCACTCGATAATAAATACTTTTTTGCATGATCATCGTCATCAAGTAAAACCAAACTCATGGCATCGCGTAGTTCATCCATTCGATTGAAGTCATTCATACTGCCAGAGTGATCTAGGCAATATACGGTGAATGAGGCCGGTTTATATAATGTTTGCCAATCCAACTGCACCTGAAGTATCACATCAGATTTAGGTAGTCCAGCCAATACAAACTCTTGATCTGCCCGAATACCCCAATCTTCATTAAATACTTTAGGATCAGGATTCGTAATTACCATGCCCACCCCGGTTGATCGAAATCCCATCGCAAGAATTTGTTCTTGAATTGCGGGTGAGGATAAGTGTTCAACCAGGCGATCATACTGAGCTGTCAGTCCGTCATTAATACCACGCGCAGAACCTAAAATGTAGGTCTTCAAATTTGTGGCATCAACCACATAAAAAACCAACATTGGTTCAAAACCGTTGTCAACCAAATTTTGATTGAATGCAATAGCTGTGTTTTCAGGAACAACCAGCAAATTAGAGGCAGATTGACCATTCATGCGAAAATTTAGTTCTTCTTGAATAAGAAGATCAATGTTGCTTGCAGTGTTGTTAATATTGTCGGCATAAAGGTCAATGGCATTGGCAACGTCTGTTCTTGTCAGATCAGATAGTAATAAGGGATCGCCAGAATTCACAACAGCTTTTAAATAATCCATATAGAAGTTCAAGGCAAAATCATCCTGAGATACAGATGTAACGCCCATATCAACTAAGTCAGTTCGCATAGCTGTAATAAGGTTTTGAACATACAGATCATTGCCAGGAACCCACCCCATCTGAGTCGCTAAATTACGTGTTACCAGTACCGTTGAGTAGCTTTTTGCTACAGTGTACGGGTTACGAAAGTTTGATGACTGTTGGGCTAAATACTGACCGTCTACCCCAAATACATGAATATCGGGGTTGCTTGTATCAATACCGTCCATCGCCAAACCAAGTTCCACACCTCCACGATAGGTAATATTCATAGGTACGCCTGAAGAGCGAAGTATTGGCTCCAGACTACTCATACTACCGCTTATATACATATTCAAGGCAGGGTCTGGTTGTACAGGCGAGTTATTACTAACAGCTGTGGGTGCAGAAGTCCCGCACGCCAAAATGAGAATGATCAAGAGTGATATGAGTATCAATCTTGATTTTTTGTTCTGTTGAAACATAAGTATTCTCCTTAAAAGTTAAATAGTTGAAGGATCTTTAAAAAAACAGTTTAGTTCAAGTATTTATATACTCCTCCTTATTGGGATATCTGATTTATGACATTTTTATAATAACCTTAAATTGTCAATGTACATATTCTACGACTAACCCATTGTAATTAGGTTCAAAATGTGGATTAAAGTCGCCAATTGATTTAAAATCAATTAGAAGCAATTATAACTTATATAGGTCGTAAAATCAACTATATACAATGTTGTGTAACTTGTATTTGCAGTTTGTCAGATATATAGATTAGTTCAGGTAGTTGATATACTACTGTCATAGTATGAATAAACCATCAATAGACCTGGTCATCCCCAGTTTCAACGCTAAATACTTGCTAGAAAAAAACCTCCCCAAGGTAATAAAATTCTCCCCTGAAATTGACAAAATAATTGTGGTTGACGACGGTGGCACAGACGATACCAAAGAATACTTAAAAAAAACCTTTAAAAACTCCATATATCTAAAAAACAAAAAAAACTCCGGCTTCTCTGTCTCTGTAAATAAAGGTGTCAAAGCCTCAAAAGCAGATCTAATTCTTCTACTAAATAACGATGTCTATCCCACTAGAACTTATCTAAAGGAAGCCATTAAATATTTTCAAGACAATAAAGTTTTTGCAGTTACTCTAAACGAGAAAAACTCTTCCTGGCCAAAGGTTTCTTGGTCCAAGGGTAAATTTCAATACACCCAAGGTAAAGACAAAAGCACTGTACGTTACACTCCGTGGGCTTCAGGCGGTAGCGCAATCTTTAAAAAATCAATCTGGGATGAGCTAGGTGGTCTAAACGAAATCTACTCTCCAGGCTACTGGGAAGACATAGACATCGGCTGGCGTGCTTGGAAAAGAGGCTTCAAAATTGTCTGGGAGCCAAACTCCAAAGTAGTTCACCAGCATCAATCTTCCTTTAAAAAACTAGATCAAAACTGGCTAAATTTAATTAAACAAAGAAACGAACTGCTATTTATCTGGCAAAACTTCTCAAACCCAAAGTTAATTTTGTCTCACCTCTGGTTCCTTGTCTACCACACCATTTCTCACCCAGGTTTTATTAAAGTCATCTGGGCAGCCATTAAATGCTTACCCAAAGCAAAGCGTATCAAAAATGCTAAAATTTCAGACACAGAGGTCTTAAAAATAGCCAACCTACCCTTATGAAGTTTGATGTCACAATAATCACCATTCCCTACAAATCAGAAAAACACATAGGCCCCTTACTAGACTCCATTAAAGAATCTAAAGACTCTCTTAAAAAACAAATCATCGTCATAGACAACTATGGGAAAGATAAGTATGCTCAAATAGCCAAAAACCATTCACTAAATCCCACAGTCCTAGAACCAGGTGAAAATCTAGGTTTTGCCAATGCAGTTAATTTAGGATTAAAAAAGGCAGAAGGTGAGTACATCTTACTTATCAACCCAGACACTACTTTGGTAGGGGATTGTCTAAAAAAACTTTATAACTTCGCCCTCAAAACAGATGTTTTAGGAGCCGTGGCTCCAAAATTAATCTTCCCAGACAACAAAGCTCAACCTTCTGTCATGAAGTTTCCTACAATCCAAAACGCTTTTAAGCATTACTTTCTAAACAAAAAAAACCATTTCGGCAAGTATCTGCCAAAAAAGAAGATAGAAAAAGTAGAAGTAGCCGTCATGGCCGCCATTCTAATTCCTATGAAGACAATTAAAAAAATTGGTGGGTTAGACGAGAGATTTTTTCTCTACTACGAAGATGTTGAGTTCTGTCACAGACTTTTTCAAAATAACTTACCTGTTTACTATCTCTCCACAGCCAAGGTCCGCCATGTCCATGGGGCCAGTGCAAACTTTGTTAGTCACCTTAAAAGCCCACTTGCAAAGTCAGCCATCATGTACCATGGCTGGGTAGGTTCAAATCTATTAAATCTCACCCTTTGGCTGGGCCAAAAATGGCAAAAATTCATCTTGGGTAAATGAATCAGCTATACAATGTGTCTCACCTAGGCTTTTTTCTCCAGGCAATTTCAATCGTCTTGGCCGCTTGGCTGTCAATCAAGTTATTCAAGCTTAAAAAGTCATCTTTTATTTACCTAACCCTTACTCCTTTCCTCGTCTTTTATCAGGGTTCAGTTATAGATTTACTATTTATTTTATCTCTAGGTATTCTCATCTCTCTCTCTTTTTTTAAACCAAATAGAAAAACCTTTTCCCTGCTCGCTATCTTGGTTCTAATCATATTTCTAAAAGATAAAATTATATTTGAGATCAATAATCTCCCCACCGCCATCCATTTCATCAACCAACAAAGAGGTGAGCATCTAAATACCTTACTCGCTTTCTTAGGCAGACTCTTTCATAACAAGTCTCAACTTCTATTTACCTTAAACGAATCTATCTTGTCTCATATCTCCCCCCAAGCCCTATTCGCTCAAGCACCTTACCCAATCTTCAATACCTACTATCCTTTAGGTTGGCTATTCCCTTGGGGCATCTACCCACTTGTAGTCTTCATCCAATCTTATCCAGCCAAATCCAAGAAATACATCACTTCATCAAGCCTTCTATTTATTGCCTTCCTGTCAGCTTTAGTTTTATCAATTGGTCTAGTCCAATCTCTAACTACAAAACTAACAATTACCCTAGGTCTGGTTTACTCCCTCTCCATTCTTATAGCCCATGGCTACCAATTTTTTTCTAAAAAGAAACTAAAACTCTTTTTTAGCTTAAACTTTCTATTTCTCCTTCTCCACTTCTTTATTTCTCAAAGCTACATCCAGCCACTATGAAACTTAAACCAATCTTTCTACCAATTCTAATCATCGTTTTAATCGTCATCACTCGTTTATCTTTTCTATCCCAAATTCCCACCAGTCTCACTCAAGACGAGGCCGCCATAGGCTACAATGCTTTCTCAATCTTAAAGACTGCCAAAGATGAGTGGGGCAACCTACTTCCCAGCCAGTTCAAATCAGTTGGTGACTACAAACTCCCAGTCTTAATTTATCTAACTGTCCCTTTTGTAGCTCTTTTTGGCAAAACAGAACTAGCCGTTAGACTTCCAGTTGCCTTAGCCTCAATTATCACCATTTATGTTTATTACTGCCTGTCTAAGAAAAATATTTTTTCAAAGAAAAATAAGCATCTAGCCACCCTTTCCGCCCTTCTATTAACTCTCTCCCCTTGGCATATATTTTTCTCTCGCTCAGGTTTCGAGGCAATCTTAGGCTTACTATTTTCCCTATTATTTCTAAAGTCTATTCTAGATCTATTAGAATCTCACCAAGCCAAAAATCTCTGGCTCGCGGTCCTTTATGGTTTGCTTGGATCTATTTCATATCACTCCACCAAAGTATTCATACCTTTATTGTTGTTAACCTTACTACTAAAATTCAAAACTCAATGGTTAAGCATCATTACTTCTTGGTGGAAAAAGTCAAAAAACTCCACTCTTACCAGTATCTTAGGCGTTCTATCTTTATCTCTAGTCTTTGTTTCTGTTTATATTTTTGGCGCCGGAGCAACCAGAGCCAAAATGACCATTCTTTACAATGACTTTATCTATGCCAGAGTCCTGGTACCACTTTTAAAATATGCTGCTTACCCAAACGTCAAAAGCCTATTTCTACTACTCTTTTTCTGGTTCAAGCGTTTCATGGGTTACTTTCAGCCCAACTTCTATATTTCATCGGGGCTAGGTCTAGTCTCCTCCGGCCAACCAGGTCAAGGCGTCATTTATGCTATAGAGTTCATATTTTTGTGTTTAGGTCTCTTGTTTCTTATTCGTCGTTCTAAGCTCCAAAATTGGTTAAAAACACCTTTCCAAACTAGCTTCATTATTTTTTCATGGCTACTTTTAAGCTTTATACCTGCCTCCCTGGCAAACAACCCACAACATGCCTTAAGAAGTTTAGTCGCTACTCCGGCCATTTACTGGCTAATATCACTAGGAGTTGTTACTAGTTTCCAATACATAAAAAGTACTAAAAAAACTCTATACATATACATTTTTTCTGCCATCGTCATCTCAAGCTATATTGGAGGGGTTGTCAAGTTCTCAGACTACTATCTAGTCCACTATCCCCAGCAAATGGCCGAATTCAGGCATTTGGGCTGGAAAGAACTTGCCATATTTGCCAATCAACATTCAAGTGGGTATGACAAGATCTATATTGACCCTCGTTTTGGGTCGGAAGGACCATATACGGTCGGAGTCCCTTATCTATACTTCCTGTTTTACTCAACTCAAGATCCCCGCCAATACAACCAAGATCAACAAAGACAAGAAGAAAAAACTAGCTTCAAAAACTTTCACTTTGAAGAAATTAATTGGTACGGATTAAATCACATCAACCAGAATAATCTTTACATCGCTAGTCCTTGGAGCTTTCCTTTAGGCAAACTTGATCAATCACAAATTCTTCTAAAGATCTACTACCCAAATGGCAAGTTAGGCTTTATGGTAGTTAAAGACATTCAACATTTATAATAAATCATAACCCATGAAAAAAAAATTAAATTCCGGTCTAATCTATCTATTGCTTGCCGGGTTTTTGTTAAGAATAGTTTTAGTTTACTTCCAGTACTCAGGTGACATTGGTAATCACTTAGCTTGGGGTAGGGGAGCCTTAGAAGGAACTTTAGGTTTTTTTAATAGATCTTTCCCTGGCTTTAATCAGCCAAACTATCCACCACTCACCATTCTCTTATTTTCTCTGTCGGCTTGGTTTTACCAGTTCATGCAGACACTAGTTATTTCAATCAATCAGGCCATTCCTTTATTCCCGTCAAAAATTGTCCCTCTAATGGAAACTCTAAATATGCAGGCAGCCTTCATAAAGCTCCCCGCCATCCTAGCAGACTTAGGTATCGGCTGGCTTATTTATAAACTTGCTCCTGTCAAGAAAAAATCTCATCGCTTAATTGCCTCAAGTCTTTATCTTCTAAATCCTGCTGTAATCTACATCTCCACCATCTGGGGGCAAATAGAGTCAATCCCCATTTTTTTCATCCTCCTCTCCCTCTATATCCTTAAAAGAAACTATTACTTATCTCATGTCTTTTTCACACTAGCCATTCTCTCCAAGCAAACCGCCCTCTGGCTTCTGCCAATTTTTCTAATTCTCTGGCTTAAAAAACACTCTCTAAAAACCTTCCTACAAGGTGCATCCTTGCAGGTAGTAGTTTTCATCTTAATCTACCTTCCTTTTACTCTAAATCCTACAGAGCCATTCAAACTGTATTTTCAAACTCTTAAAGGTTCTTCCACTCTTGTCTCAGATGCCGCCTGGAATGTCTGGCACTACTTTCTTCCAGTTGGAACAGTCGACTCTGCCTTGTTCTTAGGTCTATCTATCCGTCTTTGGTCAATTCTACTACTGTTATTTTCAATATCTTTTATTGCCATCAAGTTCTTCAAAAACAGAGTTACTCTTTTTCAGTCCTTGTTTTGGCTATCTTTAGTGGCTTTCTTTTTACAAACCAGAATTCACGAGCGCCATCTTTTCCCAGCCCTTGTTTTTTATATTCTCGCTTTCAAACCTTCTCCTACTAAAATGGCCGGGTTCATAACCCTAACGCTTTACCACCTATTTAATCTATACTGGTCACTAGGTTTACCCTTTATATGATCTACTTAATACTCGCTCTGGCCACTTTCTTAAGACTTTTTAAATTAGGTACTCTACCTATCTCTCTCTTTGGTGATGAAATCGATGTTGGCTATCATGCCTGGTCACTAGTCACTACCGGTCGTGACTACATGGGCAACCTACTTCCCACATATATCCAAAGCCTAGCAGAGTGGCGTGCTCCTCTCTTAATGTATGTCACCGCTCCTTTTATCAAACTCTTGGGGCCTACTCCACTAGCTGTTCGTTTACCAGTGGCTCTACTAGGCGTTCTAAATATCTATCTGGTTTACCTCTTAGCTAGAAAGCTTTTTAAAAGCAAGCAAGTTGGTTTACTTTCGGCTTTAGTTCTTGCTCTCACACCTTGGCATATTCATTACTCCAGAGCAGCTTTTGAGTCCACTCTTCTACTTACCTTGCTTCTCTCAGGTACTCTATTTTTTGTTCTCAAACGCTACTCTTTGTCAATCTTAAGTTTCATTCTCACTTTATATACCTACTCCACCGCCAATCTTTTTACTCCACTTCTAGCTCTTTCTTTGTTCCTAATCTTCCAAACCAAGGGCACCTTCAAACTGCTTCTTAAAAAATCATACTTACTAATCTTCTTGCTGCCCATTGGCTACCATCTCACCTTGGGTCAAGCCGCCGGCAGATTCAAGCTAGTTAGTGTTTTTCAAGATCAAGAAATAATTTATGACATAGTTAACCAGCGCACTGCCCTTTGGGTAAACCAAAACAGTTGGCAAGAAAAACTCTTTCACAACAAAGCCATTTCCTTTGCAGGTAAAATTGGCTCCAACTACCTCTCTGCCTTTTCTCCTCAGTTTTTATTCATCTCAGGTGATCCCAACTTCAGGCACTCCATCAGCAGGTTTGGCGAACTCCTCTGGGTAACTACTCCATTTTTAATCTTAGGTTTTGTTCAGTTGTTAAAAAATATCAACAAGAAAGAAAACAAGCTAATTCTAGCCTGGCTTTTACTCGCTCCTATATCTAGTGCCCTAACCTCAGACGGTGCCATGCACGCCACTCGTTTAATTCTCATGCTCCCACCCTTGGTCATCATCACAGCTCTGGGTCTTAAAAGTATCTTTGCCATTTTAAGTAAAAAACGTGCCAAGTTCTTGCTCCTTATATTCTTAACTCTCTTAGCTATAAACTCCACAGCCTACTGGTATCGTTACTCTGCTCACTACAAGTTAGAGTCTGCTCGTCACTGGCATTTTGGCTACCAAGAAATAGGTCAAAAACTTTCCCCATTAGTAGATTCAGCTAACAGAATCTTTATCAACAATACCTACGAGCCATCTCTATTAAAAGTTGCTTTCTTTATTCAGTACCCACCCGTTAAGTTCCAAAAAGACTTCACTACAGACATCTCAGAAGAAAATATAGTCAAAGGCTTCGACGGTTTTAAGTTCGGTGATAAGTTTTATTTTGGTAAAGCTAGAAATCTAGATGACTTATACAAGCTCCTAAACCCAGGTGACATCTATCTAGTTGCTCAAGGCCAAGAGGTACCGGGAAACTGGGACTGGTCAAAAGAGCCACCAACAGAGTTAAAAACTTTAGAGCACGTTAAAGACGTTTTTGGCAATCCTCTTCTTTATCTAATTACTTCTTCAAAACAGCAATAACTATCGGAAATCCAGACGGCGTCACGTTCATTCCGGCTACTAAATCACTATCATCAACAATCTCACCATCAACCGGGCTAATCAAAGCTAGTTTCTCCATCTCATACTTTTGTTTTTCCACTTTTTTCACGGCCACGTCCAACTTTGCTTGGGCAATTTCCTTGGTACCTTTCTCCTCTTCATTCTGGGGGTTAGGCAACTTTCTAGCCACCTCTTCAAACTCAGCTCTTGTTCGTCGGTAGTTAGCTAAATCAATCTCCAAATCAATTTTCTTCAGCTTGTCATCTAGTTTAGCCAGCACCTGACCCTTCTTAACCTTATCTCCTTTTTTAACACCCATCCAGGTAACGGTTCCACCTTGAAAAAATCTCATCTTCACTCTTTTCTTTTTATTAGCCATACATCCAGCATATCATTTTTGCTAAACTTACTATCAAGATGGGTAAAAAACTAAAGTCAAACCGCAGGAAGGCTAGTTTACTAGCCATATCCATGGTCGCTATTCTAACTTTTTTTGGACTTAAAATTAACACAAACCAGTACTTTATGGTTACCAGAGTAGTGGATGGTGATAATTTCGAAATAGATGACGGGCGTCGTATTAGGCTAATAAATATAGACACTCCAGAAGAAGACCAGTGTTTTAGAGATCAATCAACTCAAATCTCTACCAGTCTGCTTCTCAATCAACAAGTCAAAATTGAAACAGACACCAACGAAATGGATCGCTTTGGTCGCACCTTAGCCTATGTATTCTTAAAAGACGGCACTTTTCTAAACAAAAAACTCTTAGAAGAAGGAGTCGGGGAGTTCCAAATAGATACAGTCAACTTAAAGTATCAAGATATCTTAGTCTCCGCTGCGGTAGTTGGTCATGACCAAATCAAAGGTCTTTGGTCAGCTTGTGCTCCAGATTATGAAAAAGGTTGTCTAGTAAAAGGTAATGTAGACAAAAGAGGTCAGCGCCGCTACGTTCTACCAGAGTCTCGCTATTATAAAAATACAGTGATAAGGTTCGACAAAGAAGATCGCTGGTTCTGCACAGAAGAGCTAGCAAAAGAGGCGGGTTTCATCAAAGCTCGTCTCTAATCCCTTTCTAACAGTACATGGTATTGACTTCGGGTTAACTTTGGTTTAAAGTTAATTAAATGTCTAATTTCAAGGTAGTTTTTTACAAGGAAAATAAAAGTGTCAATATCGGCCCAATTGAAGAATTTTTAAACAAATCCAATACAAATCTTAGGGTTAAAATATTAAGGCAGTTACAGTATTTACAAGAGTTCGGCATAAATAGATCTGTACCTAGTCTTAAAAAATTATCTTCTACACCATTTTGGGAATTAAGAGTACGTGGAAAGCAGGAAATTAGAGTAATTTGCTGTATTAAATCATCAATAATATATATAATCCACATTTTTCATAAAAAATCACGAAAAACTCCTTTAAGAGAACTAAAAACTATGCTTAAAAGACACAAAACATTACTTCTTGACAAATGATATCTAAAAAGATATCATTTGTCTATGAATAAAAAATATATATCTTTAGATAAGTATTTAAAGAGTCAGTTAAAAAAGCCTAGTTTCAAGAGTAAGTGGGAGAACTCTGAAGTACAGTATCAATTAGTACGCCAACTTATAAAAGCCAGAGTTGACCAAAAAATGTCTCAACGCAAACTGGCAAAAAAAGCTAAAACTACCCAGGCAGTTATATCAAGAATCGAATCATTTTCAGTTAATCCTTCAATTGGTCTAATAGATAAACTTGCTCAAGCACTAGATAAGCGGTTGAGTATTAAGCTAGCTTAATTTTTTGTTGCCACTGCCATCCAAACAACTTTTCCTGTTGGGTCTTTAACCTCAATCATTGTTTCTGCTCCTGCCCTTATTAAAGCATCCTTATCAAACCTCCATACAGAGCCAACATACAATACATTAGCTTCTTTTTGGTCCTCTGGCCAGTAAATAGGTTTAAAAAATACTTTTTGTCCGTTTTCCAACATCAAGCTTTCAGGCACTTGCCAATCAAAGTCTTTGTAATAACTCGCCTTGTAGGGTAGGGGAATCTTTTGTTTTGTGTCTACCTTCCCGAACACCTGCCACAAGGAAAAGTCTGCTGCTCTATCAGTAATATCAACTACAACCTTTGTGTAGCCAGTTGTATCAAGTTTAACTATTTCCTCCACCAATTCTTGATAGCCGGTAAGCCAGCCTTCATATGCTGTTAGTTTGTTTTGCACCAACATTCTTTCGGCCAACAAAACTGTTTGGAATCCAAGTACCGTCATTATCCCAATCCCTGCAATCATTAAGTGTTTCTTGTTTAATCTATCTAAAAACCATCCACCACCAATTCCTGAAAGAATAGATATCGGTACCACCATAACTAAAGACCTAATACCGTGAAATGGGTCGATTGTGGCTGAAGCTGGTAGGGGAGCAAGCAACAAAGTTGCAAGTACCACCAATACTCCAAAGTTCTTGTATTTTTCTTCTCTTAACAATTTTAAAGACCTCCATATGCCTATGTAAAAAAACATAATCACCCACAGCCAAACATTACCCACTCCATAGATGTTGTTAATCAAAATATTATCACCCAACTCAAGCATCCTAGGTGAAAAATACGATATATAGCTTGCTAAAATATTTCTTAGAGAAAATGCCTGTTGCACACCCAAAGCTCTAAAGTTCGAGAAAGGCTGTATGTTAATAATCATTACTCCCAGCCAAATCAGTCCAACCATAATCCAACCAGTTTTCTCTTTCCTGAAATTTTTAAAAATCTTCTTATTCCCTACCAAGACTACCAAGGACAGTAGGGGAGACATATATTTAGTAGAGTGATAGGCCAGGGTAGACAAGGCTAAAAATACTAGGGCAGTTTTTACTCTTTTGTTCACCAAGAGGAGCAAAGCTCCAGCCACCAAGAATCCCGCCAGAATCGGCTCAACTCCATGTCTTGAAAAGTTCACATGCCAGGGAAGTATAGATAAAGATATCCCAGCCAAAATTCCACTCAGCACTCCCCTATCTTTATATTTTTTTTCAGCCATCCCTTCTACTATTTTTCTAGTTATCTCGGCTACCAAGAAAATAGTCAGCGTTCCAAGAATTACGCTAGTCAGTTTCACACCCATTACCTCTCCAAATACAGCCACTAAAGGTATTACCGCGTATACAAACAGGGGAGACTTGTAATCCCCAAAAGATCTAAATGCTAAAGGGAACTTTTGTCCATACTCATCACTACCAGTTTCTAAGATACTCCTGGCGTTATACCCAATACTGGCCTCGTCCACATAGAATCCACTATCCACATCACTAATCCCTACTACTCTAATAAAGAACCCTAACAATACTACTAGACCTAAAATAATCTTGTATGCCTTACTCATTTTATTATCTTTCTAGTTAGGTTATATATTCCCACTCCAATCACTCCCCATACCCATACAACTACTCCAGTCAAAGCAATATTATTTATCCTCTCAAATCTAATCGCCCACATAATACTTAAAACTAACCACAAAAATACAATGTTCTTCCAACTGCTATTTTTCCAACCAAAAACACTCACCAGCCCCCAGATAAATATAGGCAACAATAACCAACTCACTCTATCTGTCTCTTCTACTCCAGGTCTCTCGTTCGGATGTCCAGCAAAAAAGATGATATTTAAGTCCACTGTTTCCAAGATCTTTTCAACAACTACTCCACTTGCAACTAAGTACTTGTTTGCTACCAATCTGCCAATAGTTCCACCAAATAATTCATCACCCACCTCTATCTGTCTTTGTCTTTGGTGATGAACTTCTCCAATTACCATGTCTGTTCTAGAAACCTTCACCACTTCATTCCCTGAAATCATTAAAAACACAACACCAACAATCACCCAAATCCTTTGCCATTTCTTACCCATGGCTTTATTTTAGTACAATAAATCTAAAGTGAACAAAAAAATAGTATTTATTCTAGTCTTGGCAGCGGTTTTAAGATTAGTTTCTTTAGGTAAAATTCCTGCCGGTATCTCACCAGACGAAGTCTCTCAAGGTTACACCGCATACTCTCTTTTATATACAGGCCAAGATGAATGGGGAATAAGCTGGCCAATTACTTCTTTTAGATCATTCGTAGACTACAAAGCTCCACTACAAACCTACCTTATGATCCCCTCAGTGGCTCTGTTTGGCTTGAATGAGTTTTCAATTCGACTTCCTTCTGCAATCTTCGGAATACTTTCCATCTATGTAGTCTATCTTCTGGCTAGCCATTTCTTCAACAAAAAAATAGGTCTTTTGGCAGCTTTCATTCTAGCTATCTCACCTTGGCATATCCAGTTCTCAAGAACTGCTCTAGAGGTCAACCTATCATCTTTTCTATTTCCCCTAGGGTTGTACCTATTCCTTAAAGGACTAAAAAAGCCCAAGCTCCTTATATACTCAAGTCTAGTCTGGGGTCTAAATCTATATTCGTATCACGCCGCTAAGTTTTTCTTACCCTTATTCTTGGTACCCTTATGTCTTGCAAACCTAAAATCACTCAAGAAACTAGGCCTCAAAAAAATAGCCATTCCCAGCTTTGTCCTATTGTTTTTCCTCATCCCTTCCCTCTATTTAAGTTTCTTCAGTCCCGTTGGTACCAGGAACAAAGACCTAATCATCACCAACTTAAGTAGACAACAGCTATCCTCAATATCCACAGAACAATACCTCTCACCTCTAAACACAGTAACTCCTCAGCTCTCCAGAGTCTTTCACAACAAACTTGAGTTCACGTCAGATCAGTTTGTAGATAACTATCTAACCTACCTTACTCCAACCTTTTGGTTCACTGAAGGGGGTCATGAAACCACCTACTCAATAATTCCGGGCAGGGGACTCCTCTACCTCTGGCAACTTCCCTTTATTGTCCTAGGCCTAGTTGGCTTATTATCAATCAAAGACAAGAAAACAAAAATAATACTACTCTCCTGGCTCTTTTTAGCCGCTGTCCCTGCCGCTCTCACCAAGGAAGGTTATCGCCCCAACCGGGCCGGTTCTTTTCTAGCTCTTTGGGAAATCATCACTGCCTTCGGTCTGGTTCAATTTTTTAAGCTTCTTCCCCAATACAAGAAAATCATCAATATCTCACTTATAGCCATAATCTCACTCTCCACTCTCTTTTATATAGAAGACTACGCCCTCTCCGCTCCAATTAGGTTCCCAAACAGCCTCTCTTACGGCTATCGTAACTTAATGGACAAACTCATCCCACTAGAAAAAGAATTTGAAGAAATAATAATCGACAAAGGTACCCAAAGCCAGTCCTTCGTCGCCTTTTATAAAAAGACAGATCCACAAGTATTTCAAAGTTACTCCAAAGGTTGGTGGGAACGCTTTGAAAAAACAGATCTACTGTATCTAGACATGCTAGATGACTACCAACTTGAAAAATATAGATTCAAGACCATCCACCTCCCAGAAGATCTAAAAGAAAAAAGCCTTTTAGTAACTCCAGCCAAAACTCTAGATCATCAGTATCATCCCTTTGTGTTCGACACCATCTTCTATCCCAACCGAGAACCTTTCCTTTATCTACTTAAACTCCAATGAGATTTCTTAAAAAATCTCCAATCATAGCCCTAGTTATAATCACTTTGTTCGCTTTTGGTCAAAGATTCTATAACATCTCCTCCAACCCTCCTTCCTTAAATTGGGACGAGATAAGCCACGGTTACAACGCTTTTTCAATTCTAAAAACTGGAGCAGATGAATGGGGCTTCAAGTTTCCCTTAATCTTTAGAGCTTTTGGTGACTTCAAGCTGCCTGTCTATATCTACCTTACCGCTATCCCAGTTTATTTCTTAGGTCTTACTACAACGGCCATTCGCTTAGTTTCGGTTCTAGCCGGCACTCTAGCCGTTCCCGGTATCTATTTACTCTCCAAAGAACTCTTCCCCAAAAGAAAATCACTTCCGTTATTGTCAGCTCTCCTTCTTTCAATCTCACCTTGGCACTTCTTTATCTCCCGTCCAGCCTTAGAAGCAAATCTCTCTTTAACCTTGATAATCTTCGGTTTCTTTTGCTTGCTAAAAGCTCTAAAGACTCCTAAGTACTATCTTCCCTCCTCAATCCTTTTAGGGTTATCACTTCACACCTACAATACCGCTCGCGTTTTTGTCCCCCTCCTATTACTACTCTTTTTAATAATCTATCGTCCAAAACCAAAACTAAATCTTACCCACATCCTTCCAAGCTTAATTCTTTTTCTTTCAATATTCCTCGTTGGATACCAAATCTATTCCGGCACCGGCACCGCTCGCTACTCCAAGTTAGCCATTCTCTCAGATAACGCCGTCTATCAACTCGGTGAATCTCGTCTAAACAGCCCACTTCCACCAGTCTTAGCTAAGCTTCGCCATAATCGTCCGGTCTACTTTTTAACAGAGAGCTTTAAAAACTACCTCTCCTACTTCTCCCCTCAGTTTATCTACCAAGTCCAGGGTGCTCAAAGCCAATTCGCCATCCCAGGCAAAAATCTGTTTACCTTGCCTGTAAACATCTTAAGCCTCTTAGGGGCGACTTACCTAATCTTTAAAAACAGGTCAAAATCAACTTACTTTTTACTGTCTTGGCTCATTGTTTCCCCGGTAGCTGCCGCACTAACCGCCAGCCCACCCCAAGCTCTTCGCCCCAATCCTTTAATACCGGTAACTATTATTTTGGCAAGTTTAGGCTTCTTTTTAATACTTAAACTGTTCAAAAAATATAACTGGGCAAAAGTAGCCGTGTCCGCCTCCCTTATCTTAAGTTGTCTAGTAGGCTACATCCGTTATCTAGATACCTACTACTCTACCTATCAAGAGAACTACTCAACTTCCTGGCAGTACGGTTACCAAGAGGCAATTGAATATATTGAAGAGACAAGGCAAGACTACGATAGAGTCATCTTCACCAAGTACTATGGTGAACCCCATATTTTCTATGCTTTCTTTACCTCTCTAAATCCACAAGTCTTGCAATCGGACCAAACCTCACTCAGGTTCAATCAGTCAGACTGGTTCTGGACAGACAGAATAGAAAACACCTACTTTGTCAATGACTGGGAAATCCCCAAAGCCCTAGGAGACACCCTCCCTCTAGAAAGTGGGGGAGAGGTTCCTCTAAAAAACAGTCTTTTAGTTGTCTCACCTAAAAGCTTGCCAACCAATGTCAAAATCCTAAAAACAATCAATTTTCTAGACTCTACCCCCGCCTTCTACATTATAACCCCATAGAATATAGTATAATCCTAGAGTACACCTTGAAAAGTAAATAGCATTTTTCTTATAGTCCTTAAAGGAGGAACTAATGGATAACTTACGCAAGTCGTTTTCGGAACTTAAACTTGTTCCCTTGATTGTTTTGGGCGCCTTGATATCTTCAACCTTGATTTTGATGATACTCGCCCTCGCTGATCCAACCAGCGTAGGTCTTACCTACTTACTTATAGCAACCATCTCATTACTAACTCTCTTGATCAATGGTGTTGCTAGATCAAGCGACACGCTTAAAGCAAAGGGGCCGGTTATGGAATTCTTTGCTTTGTTCACCAGTACACTATTACTCCCTCTACCATTGACCTGGATGTCAACAAGATACGTCTATCAAGCTACCTCGTTCCCAATCAAACCATCCTTCTTTGAAAGTCCTACAGTAGTTACAATTTTTATAGCTTTTGTCTTCTACTCTTTCTATCTTTCCATATTCAAAGCTTGGTTCTATGAACCTAAATCAGATTAACATGCTTTCTAAGCCTCAGCAAATAAAATGTTGAGGTTTTTTTATTGTCTCTTGGTATACTTACCCTATGTCAGCTATTTCTTTTTTTAAGAAAAACTTCCATTTTCTCATTCTAATAGCCATTCTAACCTTAGGCTTCTTTTTAAGATCATACAAGTTATCTACTCTCCCTCCAGGTCTTACCTGGGATGAAGCAGGCCTAGGCTACAACGCCTACTCAATACTAAAGACAGCCAAAGACGAACATGGTTCATTTCTACCTCTAACCTTCAAGTCGTTCGGTGACTACAAGCCAGGCCTCTATGTCTATCTAGCGGTTCCTTTTGTAGCTTTTTTAGGGCTTACAGAGGTGGCAGTTCGCCTACCTTCAGTCGTAGCCGGTACCCTAGCTATATACGGTATCTATCTTCTCACTAACCTCTTGTTTAGGAAAGGTCAGAAAGGTCAGACCCTAAAAGGAGCGGCTACAGCCGCGGGCCCTCTCGGCCAAAGGGCCGAGGGAGGGTCTGTCCTTATTGGTCTTCTCTCAGCTCTCATTCTCGCCGTCTCCCCCTGGCACATCCATTTCTCTCGTGGCGCTTGGGAGGTTAATATATTTGTTACCTTTCTGTTGTTTGCTATTTACTTCTTTTTAAAAAGTTTAAAAAAACCAAGATTTTTCATACCTTGGGTTTTACTTGCCTCTTCCACCATCCTTATCTACCAAGGTGCCAAAATGCTTACCCCGCTAATTTTCCTGTCTCTTTTGGTAATCTACTTCCCCAAGGTCAAAAATGCCTTTCCAACTTGGTTTGCGCCTAAAATCCACCGCTTAGTTGTCATTGCCTCAGCCCTGTTTCTAGCCTTCATGCTTTTCCAAAACCTAACCGGTCCAGCCGGCAACCGTCTTACTCGTTTAAGTATCTTTGGATACCGTCCAGAACTTACAGGAGACAAGCTATTCCACAATCAAACCCAACTAACTACTCAGTTAGTGGCTTCAAGATACCTCTACCACTTCTCTCCAGAGGTACTGTTTTACCAAGGCCCAGTGTTCACCGAAAGAGGTAATCTACCCAAACAAGGTATGCTTTTCATAACCGACGCTCTTCTTCTTGTTCTGGGAGTAATAGCTCTAGTCAAACTAAAAAATAAGAAATCTAGATACACGATTCTTGCCCTCCTTCTGTTAAGCCCAATCCCTGCTTCCATGACTCTTTCTGAGTTTTCTACCTTTAGGGCTTTGTTTGTGGTCATACCTTTAAGTATCTTAATTGCCCTGGGGTTAGAGTATCTAGTTACCAAGGTAAACAAGCTTATCGCCTTACCAATCTTGGGCTTCATCGTCTTAAACGCCATTTTAACCTTCAACATCTACTTTAATCACTCATTTGAGAACTTAGCCGGTGAGTTTAACTATGGCCACAAACAGGCCTTCGATCAAATCAACTCCCTTCCAAAGGCAGAAAAAATAATCTTCACCGACGTTTACGGCCAACCATATATCTACTATCTCTTTTACAATCGGTTTGACCCAAAGCTGTATCAAAGCTTAAATTCATACAAAGATCAAGGTATCGATGTGGGTAAGGTAAGCAGGGTGGGGGACAATATAGAGTTCCATCAATTCTCACATACCGAGATCTTCAACCACCCTAACACCTGGTTTGTCGGAACCAGAGGCAATATTCCTGATGATTTTGATATAAAAGATAAAAGGGTAGAATACTACTCCGAGATACCCATACCAAACAAAGAACCAATGTTTAGGTTAGTTAAAACAGGCAATTATGAAAAATAAAATAGCAATACTATTAGTAGTCATCTTGGCTGCAGTTCTAAGACTTTATTCTTTGGATAAATTCCCCGCCGGTCTAAATGCAGATGAAGCCGCCATAGGCTACAACGCCTACTCCTTGCTAGAAACCGGCAAAGACGAACATAAAGCCTCTTGGCCTCTTGTCTTTAGATCATTCGACGACTACAAACCACCTCTATACTTCTATCTTGTCCTTCCGTTTGTAAAGGTCATGGGTCTTAATATTTGGTCGGTCAGGCTTCCATCAGCCTTTTTAGGAATTGCCTCTGTTTATCTAGTATTCCTCCTCACAAATCTTTTATTTGGGAAAGGTCAGACCCTAAAAGGAGCGGCTACAGCCGCGGGCCCTCTCAGCCAAAAGGCTGAGGGAGGGTCTGTCCTTATTGGCCTTTTAGCTGCCCTCATCCTCGCTATCTCCCCCTGGCACCTCCATTTCTCTCGGGGTGGATGGGAAGCTAACTCGGCTTGTTTCTTCCTTTTGCTCGGTGTCTGGGCGTATTTGAAAGCCTTAAAAAACTCTAAGTACTTCTTCCTGTCTAGCTCCTCTTTTGTAGCCTCCCTATATGCCTATCACTCCATGAGGTTAATCTCCCCACTACTATTACTATCTCTTGTAGTCATATACTGGCCTAAACTAAAGCCACTGGTTAACCTTAAGGCTCCAAACAAACATCTAGTCCTATCATTTGTCATAGGTGTAGTTCTCCTGCTTCCCGTTACCAAGCAGATGTTTAGTTCTCAAGGCACATCTCGTTTTACAGGAGTCTCGGTTTTCTCAGATGAAGGTCCTCTTTGGGAAGCTTTAGAAAGACGCAGACAGTCTCCAAATCCAAACTCTATCCAAACCAGACTTATCCACAACAAGTACTTAACTTACTCTAGGCGCTTCTTAGCAAACTACCTGTCTCACTACTCACCCAGATTTCTGTTCATTACAGGTGATGAAATTGCCCGAAGCAAGGTTCCAGGTATGGGGCAGTCCTTCCTGTTTTTAACCCCGTTTTACCTAATTGGAGTATTTAATTTACTCAAAAGTAACACTAAGGGTAAAAAACTTGTTCTTTTTTGGTTCCTAGTAGCTCCGCTTGCAGCTGCTATCACCTTCCAGTCACCTCATGCTTTAAGAGCTCAAAACATGGTTGTCCCCTTAAGTATCATCTCTGCCCTGGGTGTTTACCAGTTCTTCATGTATTTAAAGAATAACAGGTTAGTATCCCTAGTCTCTATTACTTTGTTTTTTACTCTTCTAACCTACAGCTCCGCACACTATCTACATCAGTACTACGTCCACTATCCTAAAGAACTTGGCTACGCTTGGCAGTATGGCTTTCAAGAAGTTGCCGATTATGTTAAAGAGAATGGGGAACAGTACGATACTATCATCATCTCCAACCGTTACGATCAACCCTACATCATCATGGCTTTTTTCTTAAAGTATCCACCAGATAAATTCCAGCAAGAAATAGAGCTGGTCCAAAGAGACAAGTTTGGTTTCTCAACCGTCAACGCTTTCGGAAAATACAAATTTAAGACAGTTAACTGGGAAAAAGATAGCCAAGAAAAAAACGCCTTAATCATCGTCACAGAAGAAGGTGTAACAGAAGGTATAGAGCCTGTTCACCAAGTTCTGTTTCCCAATGGTGAACCTGCTTTTAAGTTTTTTAAACCCACTCGTATATAATCAAGCTAAATGAAAAAACAAACTCTTTCTGTGGTCTTAGCTACCTTTAACGAACAAGAGAACATTGAAGACTGTATCAAATCGTTCAAGAGTATTGCTAATGAAACAATCATAGTAGACGAGTCTTCAACAGACAAAACAAGGCTTCTAGCCAAGAAAATGGGCTCTAAAGTATTTAAGGTAAAGCACGAGCCTATCTTCCATGTAACCAAGAACAAAGCCATTAGAAAGGCCAAAAGCGACTGGGTCTTACAATTAGATGCCGATGAGCGTTTGACTCCAGGCTTAAAAAAAGAAATTACTAGCTTGCTTGAGGGTAACTACTTCGGGGTTAGCTCTTGGTTATCTCCTTTAAAGCGCAAGCTTTTAGTCTTTCCTAAACCCATATCTCTAAAGGAACCAGCTGCAGCCTACTGGTTACCCAGAAAAAATCTCTTCTTAGACAGATATCTAAAACATACCGGTCAGTATCCTGATCCAGTCATCAGGCTATTCCAAAAAGGCAAAGCCATCTTGCCGGCCAAAAGTGTTCACGAGCAGCTAGAAGTCAAAGGTACTATTGGTTGGTTGCAAGAGGATCTGGATCACTTAGCCACTCCAAGATTCGAAAGATACCTAGAAAGAGAAAATCGCTACTCATCTCTTGAAGCTGGTCACCTGTATGACAAAAAAGTCAAAATTACGTTAGTTAATACCTTTAGTTATTTGTTCATTAAACCACTAACTACTTTTCTCTCTCTATATATTAGGCACAGAGGATTTTTAGACGGTTTCCCAGGTTTTGTTTTCTCTCTTTACTCAGGCTTCCATCACGCCTTTTCCTACATGAAGCTCTGGGAGATATATAGAAACAGAAAATGGAAAAAATAAGGCTTCAACTAATCTTAAGCGAGCATTCCAAAGGTAGAGGAGTGGGTTTCTATGCAGAAAACCTTACCAAGGGTTTGAAAAACAACCCAAATATCAAGTTAACCGATCAAGACCCAGACATTGTCCACTACACCTTTTTTGATCTCTTCTATCCCACCTTGCCGTTCAACAAAACCCATCCTACCGTGGTTACCATTCACGACCTTACCCCATTAGTTTTACCCAAACTCTATCCAAAAGGAATAAAAGGAACCATAAATCTTTTAAGACAAAGACTGTCCTTACTTAACATCTCTGCTGTTATAACCGACTCAGAAAACTCAAGAAGAGATCTAATAAAACTTTTCCTTCTCTCACCCGAAAAAATCTTCGTTACTCCACTGGCCACAGACAAAATATATAAAAAGACACCTTCTCCCATCTCGGTAGGGAAGATAAAGTCAAAATTTAATTTACCAGACAAGTTCGTACTCTTCGTCCCTTCCGGTCCAAACCCAAACAAAAATATTCCATTACTGGCAGAAGCCACCAAGGCTCTAAAGATCCCCTTAGTCTTGGTCGGTGGCGGCATAGTTAAAAAAATTCCCCCTGGGCAGGTCCATAAAGAACTTCAGGATCTAGCCAAGCTTGAAGATTACTCCCATATTATTACTCCAGGTTTCATCACCAACAAAGAGCTCCTAGCTTTTTACTCCCTAGCTACTCTTTACTGCCAACCTTCTCTTTACGAAGGGTTCGGTCTGCCTGTGCTAGAAGCCATGCACGCCGGTTGTCTAGTGGTCTCAAGTAGCTCCAGCAGCCTACCAGAGATATATGCCCCTGGTACCATCACCTTCGATCCGGAAAGCTTAGAAAGCCTACAAAACGCCTTAAATAAAGCCTTAAAACTATCCAGCAAAGAAAAAACCAAGCTAATAAAAGAGGCAAGAGAAGTAGCCAAAGAATTTACTTGGAAAGAAACCGTTCAAAAAACCATAAACGTTTATACACAAGCACTCTCCCAATGAAGAAACCTTATTTAATCTTCATTCTCTGGGTAGTCATTATCTACGCTCTAACCTTCAACAGTGCTAGTCCAGCTTTTTTTGACTACTCATATGAATCCACCTCAATGATTAAAGAGTCTTTCCCCAGCATAAGACATTTACTCAATTTTGACGGTGGCCACTACCAAAACATCGCCCACTTTGGCTATATCAAGAAGTTTCAAACAGCCTTTTTCCCACTCTATCCTACCTTAATAAATCTCTTAGGTTCTCTAACTCAAAGCTATCTAATATCTGCACTAGTAATTTCTTTACTCTGCACCTATCTCTCTGTCTGGGTTCTAGCTAAACTATTTAAAGCTCCTCAGTCTGTCTACGCCTTGATCTCTTTTCCCCTATCCTTTTTCTTTCTAACCGGCTATACAGGGAGTCTCTTTCTTCTTATGTCTCTTTTGTCTTGGTATCTATTCAAAGAGAAACGCTATCTTTCCTCCGGTCTCTTTGGTTTCTTGGCCGCTCTCTCTAGGTTTTATGGAATCCTTCTCTTCCCATCATTTTTACTTGAGTTCTTTCTAAAGTTACCCAAAAACAAAAGATTCAAGCTTTCTTCATATCTTCAAGTTGCCCCGTTGCTCTTGATCCCATTAGGACTATCCTCATACATGTACTTTTTAGAGCTTAGGTTCCAAGATCCCTTCTCCTTTATTCACGCTCTTTCTCTGTGGAGTAAGTCCACCGTTGTCTTTCCACTGCAGACCGTCTATCGCTACCTTAAAATACTAACCACCGTCTCACCTTCTCTTGTTCAGTACTGGGTCGCTTTACTAGAGATAGCAAGTCTGGTCGTTGGTATTTTTGCCTCATTCGTCCTCTACAAGCAAAAACAATTTTCTTACTCACTTTATGTCTTTTTAGGCTCAATTATTCCTTCATTCACCGGCACTCTCCAGTCTCTGCCAAGATACTTACTAGTTCTTTTCCCAATCTACTTCATTAAGTTCCCGCCCAAGCTACGCCTTCCACTTCTTGTAGCTAGCTTTGCTCTACAACTGGTTCTTTTCTCCGCTTTTTTAAAAGGTCTCTTCATAGCTTAAGTTTTAGGAAAGTTGCATTAACTTGCTTAGTATACTAATATTATATTAATGAAGAATACCCGAAACAAAGAAACCAAAATCGCCATTTTCAAAGGTAAAAAGGTTAGGAAGACAATCTATAAAAAAGAGTGGTGGTTTTCGGTTGTCGATGTAATCGAAGCTCTCACTGATAGTGTTAACCCACGAGACTATTGGTTCAAGATGAAGATTCGTGTCAAAAGTGATGACGAATTTCAACTGTCGACACTTTGTCGACAATTGAAAATACAAGCTTCTGACAACAAAATGCGTAAAACAGATTGTGCCAATACCGAGAGTATTTTTAGAATCATCCAGTCCATTCCTTCTCCCAAAGCAGAACCATTCAAGCGATGGCTTGCCAAAGTCGGTTACGAAAGAATCCAGGAAATAGAAGATCCGGAGCTAGCTACCAAAAGAACCAGAGCTATATACAAAGCCAAAGGCTATTCAGATGGTTGGATAGAAAAACGCATGCGTGGTATAGAAGTAAGAGAAACGTTAACAGGTGAATGGAAAAAAAGAAATGTAGGTAAAGATAGGGAATATGCAATCCTAACCGCAGAAATCTCTAAAGCTGCTTTCGGTATGACTCCCACACAATACAAAAAGTTCAAAGGTCTAAAAGGGAACAAGGTGAATTGCGAAGCAAGAGAGGGTGCCCTGGGGCAAAATCTAAGAGACCACGTGAACGACCTAGAACTAATCTTTTCCATGCTGGGTGAGGCTTCAACAACAGAAATTGCCAAAAATAAAAATGCTCAAGGATTTAGTGAAAACAAAACAGCTGCTCAAAAAGGTGGTCGGATTTCTGGTGAAGCCAGGACCAAGCTAGAGTCAGAGTCTGGTAAAAAAGTAACTACCAAAAAAAACTACCTATCAAATAAGCAGCAAAAAACACTCATCAATTAAGCCCAGGTATTATTGCCTAAAAATCGTGTAGAATAACCTACACGCCTATGGAAATAAGAAAATACATTCGCCATTTTCTAACCTGGAGACTGTCTCTTTTAATAATCGCAATTACAGCGATTTTTTTTATCCCCCTCCGTTCTGGCTACACACTACAAGAAAGCGTCTTCTCCTTTAGTGATTTAAGCTCAATGTGGGCCAACTTCGACGGTCTCCACTATCTCTCCTTGGCTGAAAATGGCTACGAAAACCTTTACTCAAACAGCCAGTACGCCTTCTTCCCAGTCTATCCGTATCTAATAAAAACATTCTCTTTCCTAGGTTCATACCTTACTAGTGCTCTAGTTCTCACCCATACCTTTACTTTTCTTAGCCTCTTCGTCTTCTATCACCTAGTGTTACTTGACTTTAATAAAAAAATAGCCCTAAAGGCAATCTTCTTAATCTCAATCTTTCCCACCTCATTCTTCTTCGGCTCGGCCAACCCAGAATCTCTATTTCTCCTGCTCACTGTTTCTATGTTCTATCTAGCCAGAAAAAAACTCTTTCTTCCTGCTGCTTTAGTAGCTTTAGTTGCCTCATCCACCAGGTTTGTTGGTATCTTCCTTTGGCCAGCCCTTATCTTAGAATTATGGCAACACAACAAGCAAAGTATTACAAAGACCATAAAAGACCCCCGCTCTATACTCATGGTCTTACCTCCCTTAGGTCTTCTTTCTTTCATGCGCTTTCAATTCCTGCATACCGGCAACTGGATAAGCTTCATTACCAGCCAACCTTCATTTGGAGCCAATAGGGTAGTCAACAAGCTAATTCTCTTGCATCAGGTTCTCTTCAGGTACTTTAGAATGTTAACCTCCCTAAATCCTTTTGCCGATCCTATCTACTTTACCGTCATCTTAGAATTGGTTGTCTCAATTCTTTTCTTGATTTTAGTTATCTATGCTTTCAAAAAAACCAGATTAAGCTACGCAATCTTTGCTCTACTTTCCTTTTTAATCCCCACCCTTACCGGTACCTTCTCATCCATGCCCAGGTACGTCTTAACCATCTTCCCTGCCTTTATAGCCCTTTCTCTTTTCTTCAACAGCTGGCCAAAAAAATTCCAGAATCTATATATCTTTATCTCGGTTGTCCTATCCATCATCTCGGTGGCCCTCTACACCCGTGGCTACTTCATAGCCTAAAACCCCATAATGTTGCATATTCTAGGTTTTTAAGGTATAATTACGCTTCGTAATAGCCCTTTCACAATTGTATAAACATTTTCATCTAGTTTTATAAAAAGGAGAGTTAATCATGGCATTACCACAGAACCGAAATGCTGTAATTGGAGTTCTTAAAGAAATTACCCATCGCATCCTCGGCCAAGAACGACCTAGTTGGTCATGTAACTGCGGGTGTCTTTCACACGGCCCAGCAGTTGCAGTTTCAATTGATCCGGCCGGTGATTCATATCCTGGTCAAGAAGTCCTCTGGCATGTATGGAGCGTATCCATGGAGCCAAAGGATGAAGCTTGTGAAGGATCAGGCTACAGTATCGGATTGAGTGATTTTATCCCCAGCGAAGAGCTGGAGGAAATTTTCCTTCGCCACTTTGGTCTAAATGCAACTGAACGCGATGATACATATCGCCCTGAAGTTTCTGGTGCAGATCGTTTTTACGAAGATCTTCCCCCTGCTGTACGTATCAAAGATAATGATGTTCAAACTCGTTTTTGTTTTGATTGGGGTCGAGCACAAGGCTTCATTTTGCAACTTAGCATGATTACGTCTGGTGCGCCTCGCCGCATTCCCGCTGGAGATCAGGTTTTTGATCGGCTGGTTGAACATCTCAAGACTCTTGAACCACAAGTTTATCGTGGTGGCCCAGATCCTGAATTGCCATTTGAAAGCAATTGGCTTCTCGATTATCAAAAAGCTCTGAGTTTAGCCGAAAAAGCTGACCATATCTTTTTTCAGAATGGTGGAAGCCGATCTGATTACCGTGGTACAGTCCAAACAGGTTCTCATATTGTTTTTATGAAAGTGCCTGTCTAAAACTACTTCTATTCAAATCTCAAAACTTAGTATTGGAGGATTAAAATGTCAAGATCATACAATGGATTTGACACAAAAGAATTTACGTCATGGCTTCAAGATTTCCTGACCGAGGAAAAAACCCAAATGTTTGCAAGCGCAAGTGGTGAAACAATACTTGTTTTCGGATCTTTCGCCAACTGGCAAACAGATGATGAAAAATATCTCAACAATGCCTTATTTGTTTCCTCTGACGGTATCACCTTCCGCCAGATGCAAAGCCTCGGTTATGGTGGATCTAGTGGCGAACATACTCGTTCGTATGAAGATCCAGTGTCGCAGAAAAAGTATGAACTGTCATTCAAGGATCAAGTCTATACCCGCGACGACGGTGAATGCTTTACAAGTGTAGATGTCGAATTTTCTGGAAACGTGGTGTTTGTACCCGTGCCTGAAGTTCGTGTACCTGAATATCTGTTCCGGCTTGAAGATGGGCGATATGTATATGTTGACGCTGTGAAATATGGCTATGCATATGAGCATTTCCGCCTGTTTATTGGCACAGCTGATGATATGCAACAACAGGACATCGCAAGCACTGTTCGTTGCCGTGATGGTGGTACTACCGTAATTCGTGTTAAAGATGGTGTTTTGTTTGTTCCCACTCCATTCAACGAAGACGTGAAACCCTTATGGTTCAATGACAGCTTGGTCAGTGCGAGTGATTCTCTTCAGCATTTGAGTCATCTTGCAGAGCCACTCGAGCGATTTGATCGTACTGAAAAAGGCACCATTGCCTTAATTCAGACCTTCGTCTTGCACGAATCCGGCAAGATTGCCTAACCTTTCTACGTATTAGATACCCCCTTCCCCTCAGAAAAACTTCTGAGGGGATTTTTTATACCAAAAAATATACAATACTTAACTACCATGAAAATATTCTTAATTATCCCCAGTTTCAACGAGGGCCAGCGCCTAGTCAAAACCTTAAGGGAAACAAAAAAATACATAGCTGAGAAAAACACCATCGTTGTAGATGACGGCTCACGCACACCAGAAACCTTGCCTGTGGGCTCCAAAGCCATCCTTGTTCGCCATGAAATAAACTTAGGCAAAGGTGAAGCTATGAAAACCGGTGCTAAGTACGCCTTCAACAATAGGGCAGACGCAGTTATCTATATAGATGCCGATCTCCAGCACAATCCTAAGTACCTACCCAAGTTCAAAAAGCTTTTGAAAACCAATGATCTAGTCTTTGCTTCCAGAGTACCAACCCTTGGGGCCCCTCTTGTTCGTCTTCTAGGTAACAAGTTTGCCTCTATCTACATCAACATTCTCTTTGGGATATATATCTCGGATCTTCTATCAGGCTACAGAGCTTTAAACAAAAAAGCCTACCAGTTACTTAAGTGGGAATCACCCCGCTACGGTGTGGAAACAGAAATGGTCGCCAGACTTGGACAAAACAAAAACAAGCTAAAATGGGCAGAGTTTCCCATAGAGACAATTTATGTTAATAAGTACAAGGGTGTTACAATCATAGATGCAATTAAAATATTAACTAAATCAATATGGTGGAAGCTTTCTTAGGTATCCAGATAATCTCAGTTTGTTTTGCTGTCTTCATGCTTTATGTCACTTTCTTGCACAGAAAAAGAGGTAATCTAAGTAAGAGTGAATCATTAATCTGGACCTCTCTCTGGTTAGCTTTTGTCTATTTTGCTCTTTTTCCAAAAGTACTAAACCCAGTTTTAGCCCAGCTTTTCGTTACCCGCACCATGGATCTTTTAATGATCGTTGCCTTTATGATCTTAGCCTACTTAGGCTTCATGAATCATGTCGGTATCAAGAATCTGCAAAATAAAATAAGAAAATTAGTTAGCCAAAAAGCAATTAAAAAAGCCAAAAGAGGTTGACTACCCCAAAGGGGTTCAACCTCCGATATTAAATATGAAAAAAGTCACCGTAGATAAAAACAAATGCATCGGCTGTTTTGCATGCGAAGATGTGGCAAGCGATCTCTTTAAAGTGGAAGATGGCTTAGCAAAGTTCAACACCAAAGCAGATCTAAAGAGCAAAAAAGTTCAAGAAAAAATCAAGCTGGCCATAGAGGTCTGTCCTGTTGCAGCAATCAGCAGTAAATGACCTTTCCAAAACTAGTTTTAGTTTATCCTTCATATTCCAAGATAATCGGCTCAGCTAAGTACAAAAGATACGGAGTCTACGCTGGGCTTGGAAACATCCCAGAGCGCCCTCACGTAGGGTTAGGCTTCCTGTCTCAGACTCTATTGAACAATGGTATAGATCACAACTACATAGACATGAATCAATTAAAAGACTACCGCCAATTTAAATCTAGCTTAAAGAATCTCAAACCAGATGTAATAGGTCTTACCATGGTTACTCCAGGATACTTAAGAGGGTATAAGCTAATAAAAAGAATAAGAAGAGATTTTCCCAAAGCCAAAATCATCGTCGGTGGTCCACATGTCTCTACCTTTGCTCAAAAACTATTAAGACAATGTCCTCAAATAGATGTTGGTTTTGTCTCCGAGTCCGAACGTAGTTTAGTTAAGTACCTGAAAAACAACCTTGATCCAGAAAAAGTCCCAGGAGTAATTTTTAAAAAGGGAAGAAGAATCATCTTCAATCCGCCCCAGCTTGAACCAGACATCGACAAGTTAGGCTTCCCAAAGTATGAAAAGTTTGATCTTGATAAATACTCTACCCCCAGTCTCTATACCTCAAGGGGTTGCCCTTTCCGCTGTGTCTTCTGTACTGTTGAATCTTACAGAAGAAAGCAGTTTAGACCTCGCTCGGTCAACTCCATAACAAAAGAAATAAAATACTGGGCCAATAAAGGACAAAAGATGTTTAACGTAGAAGACGATAACTTTACCTTTGACTACCAAAGAGTCTCAAAGCTTTGTGATGCCATTAAAAAACTAAAAATAAAGGATCTTCAGTTTGCTTTGGGTCAGGGCATAAGAGCAGATAGGGTGGACAGAAGACTTTTAAGAAAAATGTACAACACTGGCTTCAAGTACGCTACTATCGCAGTGGAAGCAGGGAACAACAAAACCTTAAGGGCTCTAAAAAAAGGGGAGACCATAGAAAGAGTAGAAAAGACAATCAAAGACGCCTGCGAAATAGGCTACGAGGTTAGACTTCTGTTTGTGGTAGGGGCCAAAGGAGAGACCTATCAAGACGTGGAAGACTGTTTCACCATTATGAAAAAATATCCAATTATGTACGGGCGTTTCAATAATCTATTCCCCATTCCTGGAACCGAACTTTACGATTGGGTCATTAAAGAGAAACTTAACTTCATCCCACCAGAGAAGTTCTTAAATGGCTATAGAATGGACTATACAGAGCCTTGGTACGAGACTCCAGAGTTTAAAAAAGATGAAAGAATAAAAGCCATCATCGAGTCAGACAAAGTCAACGAAACTCTATTCTTTAGATACCTAAATAGAAAACTTAAGGCGCTAGGTCCATTTAAATATCCAGTATCATACCTTGCTTCCAGAAGAGAAACACAAGACATAATAAGCAACAATCCTTGGATGTATGAAGCCGCATTAAAAATAAGACAATTTTTAAGCAAATGAAAATTACCATAATCACTCCATCCTTTAATCAGGTCGATTTTATAGAACAAAGCATAAAGTCCGTTGTAAACCAAAGCTATAAAAACATAGAATACTTAATTTTAGACGGCGGCTCAACAGACGGCTCTGTAGACATCATCAAAAAATACGCCAAAAAATATCCTGACATAATCAAATGGCAATCCAAAAAAGATAAGGGTCAAGTAGATGCTTTAAACTTGGGGTTAAAAATGGCTACAGGGGATATCATCGCCTACATAAACTCAGACGACTACTATCTTCCAGGAGCTTTTCAAATAGTAATAAAAGAATTTAAAAAAAAACCAAGCGCTCAATGGCTGGTAGGCAACTGCAAAGTTACAGATAAAAGATTAAGCTGGACATTTAAGTTAAAACATCTAATTCCTATAGAAAAGTCAAAAAGTTGGCTTTTTCTATCAAACTGGATCAATCAACCTGCGGTCTTCCTAAGAAAAGATTTAGTTAAACAAGTAGGTAACTTTGATTCAAAATACAACTACGCCTTTGACTACGACTACTGGCTCAGGTGCCAACAAATCTCCCTCCCTCTAAGATTAAAACAAAATCTAGCCACCTTCAGGGTTCATGGGTCATCCAAGAGTTCTTCAGGCTACCAAAAACAGTTTAAAGAAGACTATTTGGTGGCCAAGAAATATTCACCTAGTCGACTAATTAATTATATTCATTTTTTCATCTACAAATTGGTGACCGTTCTGTATACTTTTATTAAGAAATGAAAAGAAAAACCATCAAACTATCAATTATTATTCCGGTCTACAATGAGGAGCAAACAGTCATCGAGCTAATTTCTAAGGTTTCTAAAGTTAAATTACCAGCCGGCATAAGAAAAGAGATAATTGTAGTAGATGACGGTTCAACTGATAAAAGTAGCCATCTAATTAAAAAAGAAGGTAAAAATAATTCAATAATCAAGGTGTACCTATCGGAAATGAATTTAGGTAAAGGAGCAGCCATAAGATATGGACTTCGCCGAGCCACTGGAGACATAATTTTAATCCAAGATGCAGATTTAGAGCTAGATCCAAATGAATACTCAAAACTTCTAAAACCTATACTTCAAAAAAAGTCATCCATTGTATATGGTTCGCGTTTTTTGGTTAAAAATAAGAAAATTTCATTTAAAACTAAAATCTCCAATGGTTTTTTAACTCGGCTAACAAACCTCCTTTACGGCACCCATCTCACAGACATGGAAACAGCTTACAAAGTCTTCAAATCAGAGGTCATTGATAAGATCAGGCTTAGATGTGTAGAGTTTGATTTTGAGCCAGAGGTAACTGCTAAGGTCTCTCAACTCGGTTACAAAATCATAGAAGTACCCATCTCGTATAATCCCCGAAGAGCGGATGAGGGTAAAAAGATATCGGCTAAAGATGGGTTAGATGCGGTTTATACACTGATAAAAAATAAAATTTTTCCTCAGCCAAGCCACACTAAAGCATAAATTTCTTCAAGATATGTAACTTATTATGTCAAACTTACCAGTAACCAAACACTTTAATAAAATAGCCAGTAGCTATGACTATTACAAAGAAAAAAATAAATTCTACTACAACAGCTTAAAAAGTCTTCTATCTACCCTCATTCCAAACAACAAAAACATATTAGAAATTGGCTGTGGCACAGGTGACTTATTAGCCAGTCTAAAACCCAAAGTAGGCTACGGTCTAGATCTAAGTCCGGAAATGATCAAGCTTGCCAAAACAAAATACAGCACCAGTAAAAATCTTTCATTCTCTACTCAGTCTATTAGTCAGTACAAAAACAAAAAGCCAGATTATATTTTTATGTCAGACGTCATCGAGCATCTAGAAGATCCTCAGGAAATATTCAATCAAATTAGTCAAACCATGAATAAAAACACTATTTTTATTTGTACCTACGCCAATCCTATCTGGGAGCCAGTTCTCATGTTGGCAGAAAAATTAAAGCTAAAAATGCCAGAAGGGGACCACTATAGAGTTAAGTTTAGGGACATTCAGTCTATGCTTAATAAAGCCAATCTCAAACTAACTACACATGACTATAGCTTGTTGCTTCCAATTGACTTACCTTTCATTACTGCTTTTACCAATAAGTACTTAGAGTCCATTCTTAAACCCCTATGCTTTACAGAATACTTTATTGCTCAAAAGAAATAATCTTACCAAGCTTTAAATTTTTTAAAACCAAACCAAGTCATCTTCAATAGTAGCCACCCATGTTTAAATCTGCTAATGTTAGTACTGCCATACACCCTTTCTCTATATCGTATCGGCACCTCTACAACTTTTAAGTTTTGTTTTATTGCTCCAAAGATTAAATCAAAATCACCGAAAGGGTCAAACTCCCCAAAGAACTTACGGTTCCTAGCAATTTTCTCATAATCCTTTTTAAGTAATACCTTAGTGCCACACAAAGTATCTTTAAATCTTTGGCCTAGTATGTAGCTAAATAGCATTCCAAATATTTTATTCCCTAGCTTATTCAAGGTCTGCATTGCCTGTTTTTCCATTGGGTAAACCATTCTGCTCCCGTTTACAAACTCTCCTTCTCCAGAAACAATGATCTTGTAAAACTTATGTAGCTCTTTTGGATTTACCGTCAAATCAGCATCCAAAATCATAAGTACATCTCCTTTAGCCTTTTTAAAACCCAATCTTACTGCATCGGCCTTACCTTTGCCTCTCTGTTTATATGCCGACACTTTAATGTGTTTTTGGTGCTCTTTCTTTAATTCAATTTCAATAGCCTTCCAGGTTTCATCGACAGAGTGTCCTTCTATAAAAATAATTTCTTGCCACTTACCAAATTTAGGAATAGATTTAATTATCTTAAAAATATTCCCTTCTTCATTTCTAGCAGGAACAATAATACTTACTGAAAAATCTTTTTTGCCTACTATCCTAGGTCTAGCAATCACCCAAGTTGTCAAACAGAGTTCATTAATAAATGGCATACTACCAATCCATCTATTAATAAATTCAGATACAAAGCCTAAATTAATTGGCAACAACATTCTTTGTTGGTGTCCAATTACATCAAAGCCAGCTAAGTTCAACAGATTAGCAAAATCTTTTTTATCCAGCCAGTTTCGTTCTCTATCTGCTTCCCTCAGCCCAAGAAACGAAGCAAATTTAAGTGTCGGTTCCCAAAGGTGATTGTAATAAGTAATGATAATTCTGGTGTGTCGACTACATAACTTATGTAGTCTAAAAAACTCTTTCTGAACATCAATTAAGTCACCAACCAAATTATTTAGAACCAAGTAATCATATTTTTTATTTAACTTAGTAGTTTCAAGTACTCCACTTTTTACCGTCAATTTTTTAACAGTTCTTCGCTTCGGTATCAAAAAACTAATTAGCTTTCTTAAGTCCTTTGTGTAATATTTTTGGTGAATATTTCTCTTCATTTAATTAAATCAATATTTTTCATTATTATAGACCTAAATCAAAACTTATAGACACTTTACCTTTTTCAATTGGTACAATACTTATCATGTCTAAACCCGGTAAGAAGTTTCTGGTCTCTATACTGGTCCCTGCATATAACGAGCAGGAAACCATAGAGGCAATTGTAAAACAAATTATTGCTATAAAAAGTATCCAAAAAGAAATCATCATAATTAACGATGGGTCTACAGACCATACAGGTATCATAGCTGAAAAATTAGCTAAAAAATATAAAACAGTTCAGGCATTCCACCACAGGACAAATAAAGGTAAGGGAGCCGCGGTTAAAACTGCTTTAGGTAAAAGTAAGGGTGAAATAATCATTACCCAAGATGCTGATCTTGAATATAGTCCCAAAGACTATCTAAAACTGCTAAGACCTTTTGAAGACAACAATACCAATGTAGTGTATGGCACAAGGGAAAAAGTAGCTAGAAAAGGCATTTACTCCAACGTCTTTTTCTATCTAGGTGGAGAGTTTTTAACCTTATTGGCAAATATTTTGTATGGAATTAAAATAAGTGACGAGGCCACGGGCTACAAGCTTTTTAGACGTGAAGTTCTAGAAAAAATAAACTTAAAATCCAAAGGTTTTGAGTTTTGCCCAGAAGTCACCGCTAAGGTTGCTAACTTGGGCTTAGAGTTCACAGAAGTCCCTATTAGCTACAGTCCTAGACCATTCTCTAGTGGGAAAAAGATCAGACCAATAGATGGACTAATAGCAATCAAGACTCTTTTTAAGCATAGTTTTCTGTTTTCGTCTTCATCTTCGGCCTTAACTGCAGGTCTCGAAATTACTAAACTAGCTAAAAATTACAACAGGTGGATCTTAAAAAAAATCGCTCCTTATTTAAAAGGAGTTATTCTTGAAGCAGGTGCAGGTATTGGAACCTTTGCCGATCTCTTAATAAACAGCAATCACACAAAACTTATTTTAGGTGAACTTAAACCAAGTTATATAAACAACCTTCGCAAAAAATATCTCCACCTTTCTTCAGTTAAAGTTTCTAAACTTGATATCTCATCTGCTAGAAGTATGGCAAGACTTAAAAAAGTACAGACCGTTCTTACAATAAACACCTTGGAACACATTAATAATGATCAACAAGCTATTACGAATCTTTCAAACACTCTAGTTAAAGGAGGTCATTTAATTATCTTTGTTCCAGCCTTTCAAGTTATATTCAGCAATTGGGATAAATCCATAGGACATTTTAGAAGATATAACAAAAGCCAGTTAACAGAAAAAATAGAAAATGCTGGTTTAAAACCTGTCAAATCTGAATACGTAAACATGCCCGGCTTTTTTGGTTGGTGGGTAAACAAATTGCTAAAAAACACACCCAAAAACAAATCAGTTCAAAAACAAATACTACTTTTCGACAGATTCATCCTGCCTTGGTGGTCTAAAATAGAAGATTACTTCAACCTTCCAATTGGCCAGTCTCTTATTATGGTAGCTAAAAAGATAAAATAAACAAAACCATGAACAAGAAACCTTTATTAAGTATCGTTATTCCTTGCTTAAATGAAAAAGACACCATTAAAAGAGCTATGTTGGACGCCCAAAAACATGCCCAAAAATACTTCTCCAATGATTTTGAGGTTATTGTAGCCGACAATGGCAGTACAGACGGTAGCCAAGAAATTGTAAAAAAACACAAGAGTGTGATATTGGTCAACGTACCAGTTCAAGGTTACGGGGCCGCTCTCCATTGGGGAATAAACAAGTCCAAGGGCAAGTATGTATTGTTTGCAGACGCAGATCTAAGCTATCCGTTTTCAAACCTAAAAAAATTCAGACCCTTAATAGAGCAAAATCCAGATCTACTATTAGGCTCAAGGTTAAAAGGCAATATACAGCCAGGAGCCATGCCGTTTATGCATAGGTATGTTGGAACTCCAATTCTTACATTCTTAATTAACTTAATATACAAAATACCTACTTCAGACTGCAATTCTGGCATGCGAATAGTCAAAAAAAACTTCTATAAAAAGCTTAGAATGCGCAACTCCGGTATGGAATGGGCTAGCGAACTTCTATTGAAGTCTGCTCTAAACAACGGTAAGTACATGGAGATTCCAATTAAGTTTGTTAAAGATAAAAGAAAAAGGCCCCCTCATCTATCAACCTGGTCAGATGGTTGGCGTCACTTTAAGTCAATTTTTCTACTTAAACCATCTAGCCTACATCCGCTACTACTTTTATTCCCAGCTTTTGCCTATATTTGTTATCAGTTTAGCTTTTCTTTAGCGGTCTTTTTTATTCTACTTACCTTAGTTCTTATTTTAGTTCTTCTCACCTTAGAACTAATGCGTTCGGCTCTAGATGGGGGAGATAGTTGGGTCTCCAAACAGTTAAAAAACAATGCAGTTGTTCCCCAAGTAGCTATTTTAAGCTTAGTTGTTGCTTTGCTAGTAATAGTCATTCCAGATACTTATCTGGGTACTAAGTTAGTTCTGGTTAGCACGGTAGCCATCATATATATGTGGCTATTTCTGATTGAAACCATAAAAACACACTTAATCAACCGTTTGCCATGACCAACCCCATTGTCACAGTTATAATTCCCGCCAAAGATAGGGTTAAGCTGGTCAAAAAAGCTATCAGGTCAGTTCTCAACCAATCTCTCTCAGATCCAGTAGAGATAATTTTAGTAGATGACTGTTCAAGACCTGCTCTAAAAACATCACTTGGATCACTATCAAATAAAATCAATATCGTTCGTCATTCAAACTCAAAGGGGCCATCTATCTCAAGGAACTCAGGTCTAAAAATAGCCAAAGGGAAATACATAGCCTTCTTAGACTCAGATGATACTTGGAAAAAAAGTTTTCTTGCTGTTTCCATAGAGACTTTAAAGAAAACCCATCTTGCAGGTACTCTCTCACTTTCAAACAAAATATACTCTTCCAATATTCCTGCAATTCAAAAAACCAAACTATATTTATTTAATCTAGCAAAAGACACACTACTATTAACATTTTTTATTTTTAATAAAGGTAGGCTTCCTCAATCAGCTCCTTATTTAACTCAGCTTTCTCACATGTTGTTTGATATAAAAAGTTTAAAAGGTTTAAGCTTCAATACTGACCTAGATTACTGTGAGGACTGGGATTTTGTGTTAAATATATTAAAAAAAGACGACTTACTAATAATTCCACAAAGACTACTTCAGTTCAATTATTCGGCATCCAGTCTTTCATTTACAAAAAAATCAATAGAAAAAAATAGATACTACTTAAAACATATCGAAACTCTAAAAAAACTATATAAAAACTCCTTTTATGTAATCCTATTCCAAATCTACACTAAGTATTTTTTAATAGGTAAAAAATGAAAAATTCTGAAAGTTGGTCAACCAACAAACTAAATCCTTTAGGGTCAACCAAACATTTTTTAAGTCATCTGTCACTAAAGGTTAGAGAAGATCAACTTAAAATAATGATGTCAGCTCTAAAACCAAACAAAAAAACTACAGTTCTAGATGTAGGCATGTCTCCAAATGAAGAATTGGTAGACACTAACTACTTCGAAAAAAAGTATCTATATCCAGAAAAACTCACTGCTGTATCCGTTGAAGACTGCT
>FLOH01001283.1_pt1 | contig 40067 bp, 35 predicted proteins | sample 756751 | NCBI WGS metagenome assembly FLOH01 (sample SAMEA4026879, study PRJEB14308) | marine metagenome | biome: coastal water; material: water | depth 74 m
AACTCATTCTTCAAAAATAGGCCTCAATTTAGCCCATTGCGCTGTCAAAATGCGTTGTTTTCCACAAAAATCACGTGCAACCCCAGAAGATACCCAGCCATGACGAACATGGAAAATAGCGAGAAGGTCAAGGGCGTAATCTGGATGTATCTCTGCCACAAAAAATCCACCAGGTTTGATCTGATAGGCAGCCCAAGAGGCTAATTGCCGATAGAAATGGAGGGAGTCCTCGGCAGGACTGTACAACGCCATGGGCGGTTCATATTCGGTGACACTTTTGTCCATCAAGGCCTTTTCGTTTGGATGAATGTAGGGAGGGTTGCTAACCAAGACATCCAAATAGGCCGATCGACCTCTTGGTTCTTCCTCTAAGTTCATCTGCTGCCAATCTACTTGCAATCCCGTTCTCAGGGCATTTTCCTTTGCCAAGGAGAGGGCCTCCTGGCTATAATCCCAACCCTCAACTTGCACATCTGGCCTGGAATGCTTTGCGGCTAAGGCAATACAGCCCGACCCGGTACACCAGTCTAGGAGTTGGCCATTTTGCGGTAGATAGCGCAAAGCCTCAGCCAAAACTTCTTCTGTTTCGGGTCGAGGGATCAGCGCACGTCGATCCATGCCTATTTCAATCCCAGCAAATTCAATATGTCCAAGAATATGGGCCCACGGCTCGTGGTCTTCGAGTCTTTGCAACGTAGTTAGCGCTTTTGAGGCTTCAGGCAATGGACTAGTGCTGTCCTGCATGGCATATTGTAGTCTTCCACCCGCATGGGCTTCTGTCCAGCGGGCCCAAAGCGCACGAACCTCCACCTCCTGAATATTGGCCGCTATCAATCGTTGAAAAAAAGCTTGTTGAAATTCCCCGTAGGTCATGAAGTAAAGGTAGGGATGTACCTTTGCAGCATGACACATTCTGATGGGATTTTACAGTGCTTGACCTTGGCCAAGCAAGGTGGCGGTTATGTTCACCCTAATCCCTGGGTGGGTTGCGTGATTGTAGCGGAAGGACGCATTTTAGCCGAGGGCTACCACAAAAAAGCGGGACAAGCGCACGCCGAGGTCGAAGCCTTGCGCGCTGTAGCCCCTGAAGACCATGGATTGCTTCCGTCGGCCACCTTATATGTCAATCTTGAGCCTTGTTCGCATCAAGGAAAAACGCCCCCCTGCGCGGAGGCGATCATTGAGTCCGGTATCCGAACCGTGGTGGTAGGAACGCTAGATCCAAACCCTTTGGTCGCAGGCCAGGGCATTCAAAAGATGCGCGATGCCGGAATCGACGTGACCCTGGGCATAGAAGAGGCTGCCTGCGCGTGGGTGAATCGACGCTTTTTTCATAGTATGCGCACCGGCATGCCCTACATCATCCTTAAATGGGCACAAAGCCCTGATGGTTTTATTGATGGCCTTCGGACGATTGAGCATCCTGGACCGCACCGCATTTCTAATCCTGAAAGCCAAGTATTGGTGCACCAATGGAGAAGTGAAGAAGCAGGCGTTCTGGTGGGTTGGGGAACCTACATGGCGGATGACTCGCAACTCACGGTAAGAGAAGTGCAAGGCGCACAGCCTCAACGCATCTTGTGGTCTTCGCGTGGCCCTTGGGATGTTGAAGACGGATGGAAACTTTGGGCTGCAAAGAAAAACCCTTTTCCTTGGAAGGCATTTGAACGCTTTGCCCGAGAGAGCGGCTTGCGCAGCATTCTCGTTGAGGGTGGAGGTGCTACGCTTCAGGCACTCATCAACCAAGGATTATGGAACGAAATCCGCATTCTTCATGGTAGCCAATGGATCGAAGAGGGTGTTGAAGCGCCAAAACTCCCGGAAGACCTCAAGGCTTTGGACAAGGCATCCCTTCCCGGAGATTGGGAACACCTCCCTGACCATATTGGCGACAACCGGATAGATCTCTATGTCGCACAGCCTACCTTTCTGTGATCCATCTTTGACTATGACACGAATCCTTGCTTTCTCGGTTGCCCTATGCATGTCTTTCAGCAGCTTTGGCCAAGGGGTCCCGCAGGTGCAAAGATTTCCGCACATACAGTTGTTAGACGCTTCCCCCATATCGGCCCTCGCGTGGTTGCAGCAATCTACAAAATGGCCTTCCGAGGCTTATTCTTGGGAACCTGCTTTCAGCAAGGAAAGCCCTGGCGGGTATCATTATCATTTTCATGCCTTGGCTTACGGCCTGCCCCTGCAAGGAGCGGAGGCCGTGGTGTTTATTGATCGGAGCAATACCCTTCAAGGTGCGCAATGGGCCACCTGCAGTGCCCTCCCTGCCCCGCCTACCGGGGCTAACGCCGCCGTGTGGCATGAAGGCAATTGGCATTGGGTCATGCTCACGGAAGAACATCTACAGGACCCCTACCGCTGGGAACAAGTCACTAGGGATGCCCAATTTGGGACAGAACTACAACGACGAGATCTCCTCTTACATTTTACCGACTCGGTAGGGCGCGCCACCATTTTTAAACCCGACCCGCTCGTAGTGGCAGGCGTCACCTATGGGGGAAATTATGTGGATGCTAATGACCAAAATACTACGATCTTGGATCCCTTAAGAGATACGGTGTCTCTGACCCTCACGTACAATGCGGGCCTCTTTACCTTGGCAAACGATGCGGCGGTCATCCAAGAATTTGATGGTCCAATCGTCGCGATCCCCAATAGTGCCAGTTCAGATTTTTTCTATTCTCGCAGCGATGCAGGATTTGAAATGGTCAATGCACTCTATCACATTGAAACGATTTATCAGAGACTTCGTAGCCTTGGCTTTGGAAGCCTCATGAATTACGCCATCCCGATGGATGTAAATGCCTTTAATGGTCAGGATAATTCCGCTTTTGATCGTTCCACCAATCCACCCCGTTTGCTTTTTGGAGAAGGGGGCGTAGACGATGCGGAAGATTCGGATGTCATTGCGCATGAATATGGCCATGCCCTTCTCCATGCCGCCGCACCCTTTACCGTCAATGGGACCGAAAGAGCTTGTTTAGAAGAAGCCATTTGTGACTATTTTGCGATGAGCCATTCTTATCGATGGGATCCTTGGCGCTTTATGTTCATCTTCAATTGGGATGGGCACAATGAATTTTGGAGTGGCCGAATGGGCACCAGCACCAAGGATTATAGCAATCTTTCCTTTACCAGCCTCTATAGCCATACAGATGTTTTTGCAGATCCTCTGGCCATGGGTTTGTTAAGTCTAGGCCCCGATGTCATGGACCGAATCCTCTTAGAAGCTATGTTTAACTTCAGCAGCTACATGACGATGCCTCAGGCTGCTCATTGGATTTTAGCTGCGGACACAGCGCTCTATAGCGGGCAACATGCCAGTACATTACACCTCCACTTTGCGGCACGAAATATTCTCACACCGGAAATCGGATTAGAGGAAGAGATGGCGAAGTTTTTCCACAACGGACTTGTTCTGCCCCAGACCGCCCCTTGGCCTTGGCCTAATGAAGACGGTGCCTTATTTGCCTTAGATGGTCGCTGCGTGAAGGTTTGGCGCCAAGACGAGGAGAGAATGTTAACAGACATACAGGAAGGGTCCTATATATGCGTGCTGCAAAACGGTCAACGCATTCGACTCACGGTCGTTTCGGGAGGTTGACCTCCGTCACATAAAATGGGGTTTCAGCGCTTCCAATACTCCCGCGGGCGCTGCGCAAGGACGTCCGGATTCTGTTAAGGCAAAAACAAGGACTGCCCGTCCGGTGGTGGTCAATTCTCCTGATTCATTGAAAATTTTATAATCAAAAGGCAAGCGCGTGCCTGACGGGTATTCAGGGATCGTAGTTTCGATGGTGATTTCTTCATCGTAGCGCACCGGTTTTTTATAGCTGATTTCAAGGTGTGCTACGGGCAACATAACGCCTTGCTCCTCAAGATCACGATAACGTATTCCTATAGACCTCAGCGCTTCCACTCGACCCATTTCAAAAAACACCGGATAGTTGCCATAATAGCAGTAACCCATTTGATCTGTTTCTGCGTAACGAATACGCGTTTTCCATGTTGTAACAAGCATTTATATAAACCTTTTATGTCTGACTATCAGCGTTTTGAGTGTTTTTTTACTAGAATGCGCGTATGGACCTAAAATTGTTTATGGACTAAAAAAACTTTAAAATCAATACCCGAACAATTTTTTTTCAACGAATTTAATTGACACTTTCGTAATCCCAAAGAACGCATCGCGATGGAGTTGATTTTTATCAATTCAGGCGTTTGAATGGGACCCTAAACTTAAACGATTTAAACGTACGATGGAGCGCACAGCAGAGGCCGTCTGGAGAAATTGTCTTCTATATGTCCAGGACAACATCAGTCCTCAGGCATTCAAGACATGGTTTTTACCCATTCGGCCGGTTAAACTCCAGGGCAAAGTCATCACTTTACAGGTACCCAGTAAATTCGTTTATGAGTGGCTTGAAGCACATTACATCAAGCTATTAAAGTCAGCCATCACAAAGGAATTAGGCCCTGATGCGCGTTTGGTCTACTCCATTGTCATGGACCAAGACACAGCCCATTTAGGCGTAAACAAAGTGGACATTCCAAGTGCCAACCGCGGACCTATTGAAAATCCACAGGTGTCCTTGCCTGCGCGCATTGGCGGTGAGGGCGGTATCCGTAACCCCTTTGTGATTCCTGGACTGAAGAAAGTCAACATCGAGAGCCAACTCAACCCTAATTATACTTTTGAGAACTTTATTGAGGGTGATTGCAACCGCCTTGCCCGCTCTGCAGGATATGCAGTAGCGCAAAAGCCAGGAGGCTCTTCCTTTAATCCTCTGCTCATATACGGCGGTGTAGGTCTTGGCAAAACCCATTTGGCCCACTCTATTGGCATTGAAATCAAAGATCGCTTTCCCGAAAAAACGGTCCTTTACGTCTCGGCTGAACGCTTTACACAGCAGTTCATTGACGCGATTCGAAACAATACAAAAAATGACTTTGTTCATTTTTACCAGCTCATTGATGTGCTCATCATGGATGATGTACAGTCTTTTAGCGGCAAGGAAAAGACGCAAGATGTTTTCTTTGAGATTTTTAACCACCTACACCAACAAGGCAAGCAAGTTATTTTAACGTCTGACCGAGCCCCTGTGGACTTGCAGGGCATGGAACAACGTTTGTTATCACGCTTTAAGTGGGGACTTTCGGCAGACCTTCAACGCCCTGACCTCGAAACCCGCATGGCCATTCTTCGCCAAAAACTGTACGCAGATGGTATTGATATGCCCAATGATGTGGTAGAGTATCTTGCTTATAGCATTACAAGTAATGTCCGCGAACTTGAAGGCGCACTGATTTCATTGCTTGCACAATCTTCGTTGAATCGTAAAAAGATTACGGTAGAGCTGGCCAAGCAAATGATTGACAAATTTGTCAAAAACACCACACGCGAAGTCAGTGTAGACTTCATTCAAAAAGTCGTGTGCGATTATTTTGACATGCCGATGGAATTGCTCAAGAGCAAGACCCGTAAACGTGAAATTGTGCAAGCACGTCAGTTGACCATGTACTTCTCTAAGCAATTGACCAAGAATAGCTTAGCAGCCATTGGTGCTCAATGTGGAAACAAAGACCACGCGACCGTTCTACATGCTTGCCGCACCGTAAGCAACCTTGCAGAAACGGATAAACGCTTCCGCACCTATGTGGATGATATCAAAAAGAAGTTGACCCTCGTGGGATGAACCCGCGTTCCGTACTCTTTGTTTGTTTAGGGAATATTTGCCGCTCTCCCGTGGCAGAAGGCGTTTTTAGACACGCACTTTCAAAACGCATAGGTGAACAAGCTGCCCTTGCTTGGAAAATTGACTCTGCGGGGACCTCTGCCTATCACGCTGGCAAATCGCCCGATCCTCGATCTCAAGCTTCCGCACGATTGCATGGTGTCGACCTATCCAAGCAGCGTTCCAGAGCCTTTGAAGTGGCTGATTTTAATGCATTTGAACATATTTTGGTCATGGACAGTGCCAACCATATCAATGTTTGTGCCTTGGCTAAACATCCGGAAGAGAAAGACCGGGTTCAACTAATACTTGAAGCCTCTTTTCCAGGGCATAACAAACCGGTACCGGACCCTTACTATGGAGGAGACCAAGGATTTGAATCCGTGTATCAACTGCTTGCACAAGCATCTGAAGATTGGCTTGATCAATGGCTCTAGGCGCATTACATATTCTTCCGGTTCCTCTTGCCGAGGGGAACCCGGACCAAATCTTTGCTCCGGAGGTCTGCAAAACCGCAGAGACTATACGTCACTGGATTGTAGAAACTCCGAAAATAGCCAGGGCCCATTTAAAACTCCTTGCAGCGAACATAGACGTCAGTGAGCAACGACTGTATCCTCTAGACAAGCACCATCCCGAACGCAATGGAGGACATCTTTTGCAACCTTGTTTGGAGGGGCATTCGATGGGACTCATCTCTGATGCAGGAGTGCCTGGGGTGGCAGATCCAGGCAGTCGTGTCATTGAGGCGGCCCATGCATTGGGGATTCGTGTTCTTCCCTGGACCGGCCCCTCCTCCATCCTCCTGGGCTTGATGGCTTCCGGCTTTAATGGCCAACAATTTCAGTTTCATGGCTATTTACCCCATGACAACAGTGAAAGAAAACGCCTTTGGGGTGCTATGGAACGTGCCGTTAGGAATGGGCAGACGCAAATTTTTATCGAGACGCCATATCGGAATGATAAGCTTGTAGAGGAGGTTTGCCAAAGCCTTGGCCCCGATTTACACCTCTGTATTGCCTGTGATTTAACCGCAGAAAGCGAATATATCCGTAGCCAGGCTATTCAGGATTGGAAAAAAGATAAGCATCGTCCAAGTTTGCATAAACGCCCCGCTATATTTCTATTGGGGCGATCCAATAGAATGATGTAGGCAACGTAAGGCGCTGATGCCGTGCCTTACCTTCGCATTGTGAAAACTATTGTCGCTCTTTCTACGCCCGTTGGGTCAGGTGCCATTGGGGTGCTTCGCCTCTCTGGTCCTGAGGCGCTAGCCATCGTGAAACACTTTACCCCCAGTCTACCCAACTGGAAACCTCGCTATGCCCATTTTGCCCGATTTGAAGTGGACGGAACGCCCCTGGATGAAATTGTGGCGATTTGGTATAAGGGGCCACTTTCCTACACAGGCGAAGATGTGGTGGAGCTGAGTTTTCATGGCTCTCCCTATGTTCTAGAAACGGCCTTGGAAGCCCTATGCCAGCAAGGGGCTACACTTGCTCAGCCTGGAGAATTTACACAACGTGCTTTTTTTCATGGTAAGCTTGACCTTTCTCAAGCGGAAGCTGTGGGCGATTTGATTGCAGCAGAATCCCGTTCTGCCCACCGCTTGGCCTTCCGCCAAATGAAAGGGAGTATTTCACGTCACCTGCAGGGTTTGCGCCAACAGCTTATTGATTTTGCCGCATTGATAGAATTAGAATTGGATTTTGTTGAAGAGGATGTGGAATTTGCCCAGCGCGCGGCGCTGCAAAAACTGCTATCCGATTTGACTTCAGAAATCAAACGCATGTTGAAGACCTTTCAATTGGGACACGCCATCAAAGAAGGTATTCCCCTGGTTTTGGCTGGCGCCCCCAATGCAGGAAAATCTACCCTGCTCAATCGTCTCCTACAAGAAGACCGCGCCATCGTGACGGATATTCCAGGTACCACGAGAGACACTTTAGAAGAACGCTTTCGCCTGGGCGCACATTTGTTTCGGCTTATGGATACTGCAGGCCTGCACGATAGCATGGATCCTGTGGAAAAACTAGGCATTCAAAGGTCTTGGGCTCGAATGGCTGAGGCCCATATCATCCTCCATCTGGTCGATCCGCAGCTCACAAACCCTACCGAAGCGCAACAACTGAATGCTGAAATTCAGAAGAATGCACCGGAATCGACATGCCTGACGGTGTTAACCAAGGCAGATCAATGGCCTAAAAACCTTGAAACGGGCTCCTTTCATGCAACCTTGACGACTGGGGAAGGCCATTCACTAGAAGCATTGGAAGGCGCCCTTCACCGTGTCATTGAAGAGCAAGGATGGAACGGCCAAGCAGATGTGTTGATTGCAAATGTGCGGCACGCCAGCGCATTGGAAGCGGCAGAAGACGCTCTCACTCGCGCAGCCAATGGCTTACACGAAGGCATTTCAGGGGAATTGGTTGCCTATGACTTACGGGAAGCCCTACACCACCTGGGCAGTATCACCGGAGAAATTGTGGCGGACGACTTGCTTTCTAGTGTATTCAGCCGTTTTTGTATCGGGAAGTAAACCCGTGTAAGCATCGATAAGCATCGATAGCTAAAAACAAATTCAACACACTTATTTTCAGTTGTTTACAGTCAAATTTTGACGTCTGTCATTTTTGGCTCTTTTCGCGATTTGTATCCTTTTTGTTGCGCTCTTGTTGCGGCATTTTGGGTGCGCAACAGATGAGCAACAATTCTGGAGCGAGACCAAAATAGTTGCACCAATCTGCACCATGCTGCACCAACCTGCACCATTGTGCACCAAAGCGGAGAAATGACGATGACAGCGAGTAAAGACCCCATCCCCAAGATTTGCATGTTTTGCCAAAATCTATTTGAGGCACGCAAATCCACAACCCAGTACTGTTCGGCCAATTGCGCGAAGAAGGCCTACAAAGACCGAAAGCGACAAGAGCGGATTGTTCACGCTACACAGGAAAATCTGGAAAAACTTTCTGCCCCTTTAAAGGAGCTGCAAGCCCGTGATTACCTCAGTGTGGAAGAAGCAGCCACATTATTAGGCGTGTCCCGATGGACCATACAACGAGCCATCAAGCGCGGACGGTTGCAAACCCTCAAAGTCTTGGGGCGCCGCATCATCCCTCAGAAATCTTTTAATCAATTCTTAAATAATCAATATAATGAAAGTCACGCTACGCAAACGAGCCAGGTCCAATGGTAAAATCGCCTTATTCCTAGACTACTACCCACCCATTATCTCACCCAAGACCGGACTGTCTACCCGTTGGGAGTACTTAGAAATGTATTTATACAATCCTCCACGGGATGAATTTGAGAAAAAACACAACCGCGAAGTGGAGATGATGGCCCGGGCCATTGCTTCTGAACGCCAGCTAGATCGTATTGCCGGTCGTTATGGATATCAACGATCCTCTGAATACGATGATTTTTTGGAGTTCTACCGCCAACAGATGGAGAAAAAAAGCAAGGAAACTAGCAACCATGGTGGTTGGGTGGCTTCCTTTAAAACATATGAAATATTTGTCAAAGGACAATGTTCTTTTGGCGAACTCAAACCCCAGCTTATCAATGACTACAAGGATTTCTTGTTGAATAAAGCCACGCGCATTAACTCACCCTTGATGCGCATCAGTGACAGCTCGGCCTACAGCTATTACAATAAACTGCGAGCATGTGTAAGGGAAGCAACGGCTATGGGGCATGTGAAGCAAAACCCCTTTGACCTGGTGAAAGGCATCTCTCAGCCTGAAACATACCGCGAGTTTCTGACCAAGGAGGAGCTCATTCGATTGGCCAATACTTCAACCCCTACTGAGGCCATGAAGAACTCCTGCTTGTTTTCGGCCTTGACCGGAATGCGCATGGGTGATATCATGAGTTTGACCTGGTCAAAAGTTCAACATTCAGAATCGATGGGCTACTTCGTAAGATTCAGTATGAACAAAACCAAATCTGAGGAAACGCTGCCTTTATCGAATGAAGCCATAGCCTTACTCGGCGCTCCAAGTGACTCGCCTGAATCTTTCGTTTTCCCTGGTTACAACTTCAATGCGCATTACTCAGAACTCCAGCGCTGGCTTCAAAAGGCTGGTATCACGAAGAAAATCACCTTCCACAACTTTCGTCACACGTTTGCCACTTTGCAGCTAGCGGAAGGAACCGATATTTATACTGTGTCAAAGCTTCTAGGTCACAAGAATATTCACACGACACAGATATACGGTAAGGTGATGGATAAAACGAAAACCGAAGCCATGGGTCGAATCCATCTTGGACTAAAAACTGACAACAAATAAGGTTGGTTTTACACTAAATGTCATGACAAGATGTCTGACTAGCGGAGGTTGTCATGTTTTTAGGGAAACGAACCCAAAAAAAAATTTAATTGCGCATTATGATACACTACTGGGAATTCACTGGGTAATAAATGTAACATTTTGTATCAGAGTGTACCATAATGCGCAGATATTCAGTGTTTTGCGCAACCTCCGAGGGTTCGAAACCCTCATAAAAACTTCGATAAACATGTCAAGTCATCGGTAAAATTTGGCATGGCAATTTGTTTGATAGGGAAAGGGAAAATCATTACCTATGGATAAGACATTTTCCCATCTCCAAGCATTCATTAGAGACATTGTAAATGGTGCAGTACAAAGTGCGCTAGAGCAGCAGCACGAGCAACGTTCTCACGAACAAATTCAAAGCGATCATCGCGAAGAGGTCCTCAATGCCGACCAGGCGGCAGCCTACTTGCACATTGCCAAGCAAACGCTGTACACACTCACCAGTAAGCGCAAGGTTCCGTTCTATAAGAATGGCAAGAAAATCCTTTTTCGACGCGGAGATTTAGACGATTGGATGAATCGCGGCAAGCAACAGGAGATTCGCCACATTAGCAAGGAAGGCCAGCTCTATACGAAGAGAAAACCAATGGACCGATGAGCAAGGTATTTATTAATCCAGAGAAAGATGAAGATTCATTCTTTGTGCCTAACATCGTCCATTCGGTAGATGGCCTCATTCATGATTCTGTTTTTGACTGGATTCCAGAATGTTTGAAACCAATTGTTGCCATTGGAAGCAACAGACAAGAGCGTGATGTGCTCTTGCTCGGTGCCATCACTGTCATTTCCGGCTGCCTACCCAACATTTACGGTCTATATGACAATCGTATAGTGTATCCCAACCTATTTGCTTTTATCGATGCCCCGGCAGGCGCAGGTAAAGGAATTTTAAATCATCTGAGGTTAATAGGGAGACCCATTCATTTAAGCCGAATCGAGTCGACGCGCTCAGCCGTAGAAGCTTATGAAGAGCGCAAGAGCGAAATGAAATCCAAAAATGAGGATCCATCGTCTTTGCCCATCCCAAAGCAGAAACTCCTATTCATACCTGCGAACAGTTCTGCGAGTTCATTCATCAATACGCTGACAGAGAATGATGAAATGGGGATTCTATTTAGCACCGAAGCGGACACTCTTGCCAATTCTTTGAATCAGGATTGGGGCAACTTTAGCGATGTCCTTCGCTGTGCCTTCCATCATGAATCTGTGGAAATGCAGCGCAGAGCAAATCGCGAGTATTTGGTTATAGAGGAGCCTCGACTTTCCGTGATGTTGACAGGAACTAACGGCCAGTTCAAGCGACTCATCCCGAATACAGAAAACGGATTGTTCAGCCGCTTCATGTTCTATACAATGAAAAGTATCCCTCAATTCAAAGATGTTTTTTCCCAACGGGACATTGTCCCGGGACAAGTTTGTGACGAACTGGGACAACGGATGTTAGAATTATTCCAACTGCTGCAATCGTACCAGGACCCTGTCCAATTGAGTTTAAACTCAAATCAACAAGAACATTTTTTGAAGCGCTTCACCGAGTTTACACAAGTCTTGTATTCGGAATCCGGAGAACGCGTTTTAGCAACCATTCACAGGTCTGGCCTTATTACGTTCCGAATTGCCATGATTTTGTCCACCCTGAGACATTTTTTCGATCTTAAAAGAACTGAGCCGCCAAAAGGACTAATCCACGATCACGACTTGTCGGTCGCAATCCAGATTACCCTTCACACCATACAGCACAGCCTTGTTCACATGGCTGAAATGCCTAAGAACCTGGAAATATCGCTTAAACACAAGAAGATGGAACGCTTTATTGAAAAACTCCCCCATGAATTCAGCCGAATCGAAGCCAACGAAATCGGAAAGAAAGTCAATATTTCTTCAGCTACCGTTAGTCGTTATCTCGTTCAAGGTCCCTTTGAACGCCTCGGATACAACAAGTACAAAAAATCACATCCTATCAACGAGGAACCCGTGATCAACTGATAAAGTGATAAGGTGATAAGGTGATAAAGTCACCCCCTTCACACTAAAGATTATCAGATTATCAAATTATCAGATTATCACCTTTTAATTTTTAATAACATGAATCCAAAAGAACAAGCCAAAGAACTCAGCCGACAAGGCTACTCGATTCGAGAAATCGCCGAAAAAATTGAAACAAGCAAGAGCACCGTTGCCCGGTGGTTACAGGAATCCGCTCCTATTCAACCTATTTCGGCTCAACCTGACCCTAGTATCGAACTAGAATTGAAACGCATGCAACTCAATCATGAGCTTGAACTGCGAAAACTCGCACAGCAGGAACGCGAACAAGAATATCGCCGACGAGACATGGAACGGCAATACGCCATGAAGCAAGAATCCGAAGAAGTGGTCGATGTGGAATTGCGCAAGATCCTTTTGCCAATTTACAAGTGGGCGTCCAACCAATTGGAATTGATAAAAGAGTACTCCGGTGAAGGCATTCCTTGTACCGAGGACAGTTTAACCGACATGTCCTGTCGCCTCGAGATGTTTCATGAGACGCTGTCCGACTATGTCCACATCCGAAAATTGGACGAATGGGACGATGTCCTGAACACCTTGAAATCCCTCAATTCCAAAGTGGGTCGCTGGATTATTCAACTAATGAAAGCGGAAGACGCAGCGCGTGAAGAATTTGAATATCAAAATCGAAGGAATGCTCGAAATGAAGTGCACGGACTCAATTTGAAAGATGAATACACTTCGAGAAAAAAGAAAAAGAAAAAGCACGAAGAAGAAGAAGAAGAAGATGAGTTTGTTTTCCAAGCCGAAATCGAATGCCATTGGGGCAATAGCCGGTCGGACTTAAAGTACTTGGTGGAGCGGGTGCGGTGACACTTTGCACCATTGGCATCACCTAGTATATTTCGCTCAAGTAAACCCGGTTGCAGATTGGAATAGTTATTTTTGGTGTACCAAACAAACAGCCCGTGCCATGACCAAAGATTGGATTGAATACATACCAAAATTTCATCAGACCTTTCTTCCTATACTTAATGTATCGAAAATTTATTTTGGACAGCTGTGATGCCTTCTCTTTTATGCGCATCAAAGGGGCCAATGCTCTGTCACAAGCCTGGGCATGGATCTATAACAATGTAAGACCACAAAAGTCACTAGGATACCAACCGCCCATAACCTTTACACAGCAGCGACTTCGGAGCTCCGCTCCTTCTTCACTGCTGCCTGACCAACAACACCAATGGAAATCACTACTTTTAAGTGATACTAATTATGGTGAGCCTTCATACCGAAATGAGTGGCACCATTAGACCAAAATACGCACATACAATGAAACAACTTAAATTCCTACTCAGTTCATTAGCAATATTGGTATCCCTTCAGTCATCGTGGGCTCAACAAGTTTTCATTGGTTATTCAGCGCGCACCAAGAATGTACCTCGGTTTGATCATGCCGCAAATTTTGGATTTTACGTTAATGACCGTATTCAAGTTGGTGCTACATATATACAATTACATAAACATTGGGGTGGTCGAATTGAGTTTGTTCAACCAGATGTGTATGGGGGATATGTAGCATATAGAATCCTCGATAAAAAAGTTTATTCGAACATCAAGTTCGGCGTATTACGGTATAAACAAGGAATCCCAAATTACGTTGTCCAATACAATACCATGACCTACTACAACATTGAACTTGGATACCAAATTAACGACCATTTTTCCATAGGTCCTGGCTTGACATTGTATGGGGTTTGGGACCCTGCAGATCATTGGAGTACAATATATTTTTTTCACTCTTTTGATTTAATCAGTTTAGAACTAAAATTTTAATTAACGATGATATTAGAGACAAAATACGCCAGTGGAAAAAACACCGTCAGATACAAGAAAAATACCGGGTACTCTAATCATAGAGAGCTGTTTGACGATTTAAAGGACTTTCAACAACAACGTGACGATAATAATGACTATAGTCTGCAGGTCGTTTCACCCCCTGCAGGATATAATTTAGTTTTTGAAGACACCTTTTCAGGAAATTCGCTCGACTTAAATAAGTGGAAGATGGGACTCCCTTTTGGATCGTTTTATACAGATCCAGACGAACATGGTTTCTACTTTCCAGAGGATGGAAAATTAGATCCAAATACGAAAGTTGTTTCTGTTAACGGTGGTAGACTTAATCTAGATTGTACATGGTATCCTAAAACTTATAATGTCGATCACCTTACCGGAATAGACCAAGAAAGAAAACAAGAACTTTTATCTAACTGTAATCCAAATATTGCCCAGGTATATAAAAAGTCACAGTACGACGGTTTTACCATAAACTATGGTGGAGGGGCAGTACACTCCACGGATTCTTGGCACTATGGGTGGTTTGAAGCGATTATAAAGTGCCCTGCAAATAAACACATGTGGACTCATCTTGGCTTACATGGCGTAGATTTTGCACCCCCAGAAATTCATATAGTTGACCATAAATCATTGGACAGCGCAACTATAATCCAACCCCTACCCAATATTTTTCATGGTGCTGTTAGCCCTTTCAGCCCTCAATGGGGGACAGAACAGCTGGGTTGGTTTGCGCCAAATTTGGAATACACTATGCATTTATTTAAGCCGAAGAGGATGAATCTCTTCGCTGGCCCAGATAGGCTTGTTCAATATGTTTGCCACTGGACCCCTTATGGAATTGCCATTTATTACGATTCAATTCTATATCGGTATTACACAGCAGAAGCCTTAAATTCACTTTATAACAATAATCTGAACTTCACAAATGTCTACTTTCAAATTGCCAACGGTGTAACCGATTGTTATAGTGAAGGTAATAATTTTGGTGATGATCACCCTTACCAAACTGCAAGACTTGAGGTTGATTCCGTTCGAGTCTTTCAACAATAACTAGAGTAAATCTTTAGCATATGGTGTACAACACGAGGAAAGCAACAAAAACTACTATTAGATATCGGAACAATCAAGGGTATCAGAATCATCGGCAATACTTCGATGACTTAAAAAATTTTCAAACATACCGAGAATTGAACAATGATTTGAATCCAAATTTGGTTCAGCCACCTCCTCAATACAACTTAGTGTTTAAGGATGAATTCACAGGTGGACAGTTGGACAGGAATGAATGGGGCACAGGTGTTAGATGGGGTACTTTTCATAAGGAGCCAAGTAAACACGGTTTTTATTTTCCAATTGACGGTATCGGTCCAAATTCAACATCTATTTCTGTTGCTCAGGACAATTTGGTCCTTGATTGCATATATGACCCCAAAACATACTACATGAGTGCCTTAACAGGGAGAGACGCATATAGATACAACTCCCTAGTTAATAATTGCGATGAAGGTATTGAAGGTTATTATCAGAAAATAACTGAATTTACGATTGATTACAATGGCGGATCAGTATTCTCCAAGCGTAAATGGAAAAAGGGTTGGTTTGAGGTAATAGCTAAGTGCCCATTAAATCAATACATGTGGACAGGAATCTGGCTTCAAGGCGTCGAATTTTGGCCTCCTGAAATAGATTTGGTGGAACATGATTCTAAGAGTGATGAAACGCAAGTAGACCCTAAGCCAAATATTCATATTGGAAGCGAAGGTACAAACGTTAACCATCCTGATTATGGTATTCAGCACAGAGGTTGGCTAATACCGCACTTAGAATATGGTTTTATTGAGGATGAAGACCCAATGACTCTGTACAAACCTTATGACAGGTATGTACAATACGTTTGTCATTGGACCGATGACTTTGTAAAAATCTACACCGATGGAGTTCTTTACAGAGAGTATTCAACGGATAAATTGTTTTCATTGTACAGAGACGCTGACATTTCCATGGAGCTAATTCTTAATAACGGGGTATCGAACGAATATGACCACGATAGCACTTTTGGTATTGACCATCCATTTGCGAATGCTCCAATGTATATTGAAAGCGTAAGAGTTTATCAAGCTCCATAGATTAATTGCAGCCATTGATGCCTAACAAGTCCCGCAGAGTAAGGCAACCAAATCCACTACACTTCTTTACTTTGAGATTGAAATTCTATTTTGATTCTTTCACGGAGATACTGAATACACTGAGGTTTTGGCATTATACGTGATTCCAAACATGTGTTCGGAACATTCCGAACAACACTAACACGATTACAGGATGTGTAAATCAGATCAAAAGGGGTTTTATAGATGTATTTAAACAGTGCCAATGAATATCACTTAAGGCTTCCCGGGAAAATAATAAACCCCTACTCGATTTTACGAGTTCTTAAAAATCTTTGTGTAAACAAGTCGAAAAAAGCTGTTCCCACACAAAACCTATCGCGTCCGCCCCAACCAAATAATCGACCACCAAAAACGGCTATCCCCAAAAAAGGTTACCTTCGTTTTACCGTTCTTTGTTGTAGCTTATGCGTTGCAAGCAAAAAGGCCATTTTAGACACTTGTTGCCTATGTGTTGCGCGTGTTTAAAACTAAATGACAGATAATAAGCGTGTTGCGGACTCAGCGAAAGAGGTTGAGATGTGTAAAGGAAAATAGCCCTCTGTTACCCCAGCATCCAAAGATACAGGCCAAAAAAACCATCCGGACTATTCTAACCCTTCAGGCAAAACGACCCCCAATTGTTGGGCCATTTTGCGGGCACATTTTTCCCCATCCATCGCGGCGGAGACAATGCCCCCGGCATATCCTGCCCCTTCGCCACAAGGATACAATCCCACAACTTCAGTATGTTGGAAGGTCAATGGATCACGCGGGATGCGCACAGGCGAGGACGTTCTGGACTCAGGGGCGTGAAGGATCGCCTCATTGGTAAGATAGCCAGGCATCGATTGATCAAAGGCTACAAAAGCCTTCCGCAAGGCTTTGGCAATAAAGTCTGGCAGCACGTCGTTCAGGTCCACAGAGACAATTCCTGGTAAATACGATGTTTTAGGTAAGTCCTCGGATACTTTCCCTTGAACAAAGTCCAACATTCGCTGGGCAGGAATTTTTTGGGTCTTTCCGGCTGCGGCCCACGCCTTTCGCTCCACATCAGCCTGAAAAGCCATGCCTGCAAGCGGCCCCTGCTCGGCAAACGCAAAAAAATCTTCTTCATGCAATTCGACCACAATCCCAGAATTCGCCGTGGATTGGTCTCTTTTTGACGGGGACCAACCATTGGTCACGACTTCTTCTTGGGCGGTGGCACAGGGCGCAATAACACCCCCGGGGCACATGCAAAAAGAATACACGCCGCGTCCTTCAATCTGTTTGACCACGCTATAAGGGGCAGGCGGCAAAAATTCGCCTCGATCTATGCATTTATATTGAATGCGGTCAATCAACGCCTGTGGATGCTCCGCCCTCACGCCTAGGGCAAAGGGTTTTACCTCAATGGCTATCCCTTTTGCGTGCAGTAGTGTAAACATGTCGCGGGCTGAATGTCCTGTCGCGAGTAAAACGGCTTTCGTTAGAATTTTCTGTCCCCCTTCTAAACAGACCGCTTGAATCTGCCCTTTTTCGAGGTCAAAGTCCACCACTTTGGCGCCAAAATGAACCTCGGCACCCTGCGCCAAAAGGGTCTCACGCATGCGCTCAATGATTTTGGGCAACTTGTTTGTGCCAATATGGGGGTGTGCCTCCACCAGGATGTCGTCAGAGGCTCCAAAAGCCACCAAACGGGACAAAATTCGCTGTACGTCACCGCGTTTTTTTGATCGGGTATAGAGCTTGCCATCCGAATACGTCCCTGCGCCACCCTCACCAAAACAATAGTTGCTTTCTGGATTCACCTGATGATGTACGTTAATGGCTTTAAGGTCTCTTCTTCGGCCTTGCACATCCTTCCCGCGCTCCAGCACTATTGGTTTTACGCCTAATTCTAGCAGTTGCAATGCGGCAAAGAGACCTGCAGGTCCCGCCCCAATGACGACGGCCGACGGCCGATCATGAACATCGGGATAGGCGGGCAAATGATGGGTTTCTTTTAGCTGTTCTTCCCCTGCTGTAAAAACACGTACCTGCAACTGCATGTAGGGAATCCGCTGGCGAGCGTCAACAGAGCGCTTGCGCACCACCACCGAGGCGACCGTGTTAGGTTCTACCCCCATCTGTTTTACGACAGCATGGTGAAGTAAGGAGGGGTCTGCGGCCACTTCAGGCAACACACGCAGAGAAAGGTCTTGAGGCATGCCGCAAAGGTAGGCAGCCTATCCTTTGTACCTTCACAACATGCGCTTGCTCACCCTCCTTTTCCTCTGCACCTCCTTTTCCGTCATGGGGCAACGTTTTTATGACGCCTCGGGGCGTTTGGCTTGTCGCTTGGACGGTGAGCGCTGGTATAATGCCTCCGGCAGCCTACTAGCGCGACATAGCGACGATCGATTGTATGCAAGCACCGGGCGCCTTTGGGCACGCATAGAGGGTGACCGTATGTATACATCAAGTGGTTCATTGATCGGACGCCGCAGTGGCGAGCGCTTTTATGATGCTTCGGGCAGACTGCTCGGGCGCTTTGACGGAGAACGATTTTATGATGCCCGTGGGCGCCTAGCAGGACGTGTAGACCAACCGAGCCGGCGTGCCGCCTTTTGGTATTTTATGGTGCTGAAATGAAACCGCTTTTTATCCTCTTCTTCAGCTTGGCTTCGGTCTGCCATGCACAAGTGGTGGTGCACGTGCTCGGTACCGCCCAAGATGCAGGACGTCCTCAAGCCGGCTGCGTAATGTCTTGCTGTGTCAACGACCATGGCCAACCCATGCCCCATGAGCCTGTGGTTAGTTTGGGTGTTGTAGGTGGGGCCAAAGCCCCAGCCGTCCTTGTGGAGGCCACTCCAGACCTAACCCAACAATGGAATGTGCTGACGAGCCTTCATGCAGGCGTTGCCCCTAAAAACATCCTCATCACCCACGCACACATGGGGCATTATACGGGGTTGATGTTTTTGGGGAGAGAGGCGATGAACAGTCATTCGGTACAAGTCCATGGCAGCGCGCGCCTTTGTGCCTTTTTGGCCATGGATCAGCCATGGAAGCAATTGGTCGATCTACAAAATATTTGGCCCCAAACATTGGTTCCGGGGGATTCCCTCCTTTTTGACACCTTCCGGGTATCAGCGCTTTCTGTGCCGCATCGGGATGAGGTTAGCGACACCTATGCCTACCTAATTATAGGACCACAAAAGACCCTGCTGTTTGTTCCGGACATTGACAAGTGGAATCATTGGACTCTTTCCTTGGACAGCCTTTTAGACCATGTAGACTATGCCCTATTAGATGCCACATTCTATTCCGCCAAAGAATTGCCTGGCCGAAATATGGATGAAATTCCTCACCCTTTCGTGATAGAAACCATGCAAAAAGCCAAACATTGGGACGCAGAAAAAAGAGCCAAAGTCCACCTAATCCATTTCAACCACAGCAATCCTTTACTGGACCCCAAAAGTGAAGAAAGTCAAGCAGTTCTTGCCTTTGGCTTTGGCCTATGCAGAACGGGCGATACCTTTGCGCTTTAATACACCCCCTCCCCTTCCATGGATACTCAAGACATTCAGAGCATTGAGCTCGAATATTTGCAGTTAAGCGATTATCAAGCCCTCAAAACAGCCATGATTTCGGCCTATCCAAGCATGCCGGATGCCTACTGGAAAGAGGCCCACATTGCCGCCTTGATCCAACGCTTTCCGGAAGGACAAGTTGTCCTCAAAATTAACGGCGCCTTAGCCGGCTGTGCCTTAAGCATTAGAGTCAATGAAAGTGTGGCCAACAAACCCCATAGCTATGAGGACATTACGGGTCAATATACTTTTAGCACCCATGAAGACCAAGGGGACTTACTCTATGGTATTGATGTCTTTATTAAGCCTGAATATAGAGGTTTGCGACTAGGCCGCCGCCTGTATGATTACCGGAAAGAGCTTTGTGAAAAACTAAACCTTAAAGGCATTGTCTTTGGGGGACGGATCCCACGCTATCATGCGCATTCAGAGAGTATGAGCCCTAAGGCCTATATCGAAGCTGTTAAGCGCAAAGAGCTACATGACCCCGTTTTGAGCTTTCAAATTGCCAATGATTTTCAGCCCGTGCGTGCCTTGAAGAATTATTTAAGTATGGATGAAAACTCCCAAGGCATGGCCGTACTCCTGCGCTGGAACAACATCTATTTTGAAGAGGTTAACGAATCCGCGACGACCACCAAGCGCATTGTCCGCGTAGGCTTGGTCCAATGGCAGATGCGCCCTTACGAAGATCTTGAGCATTTGATGAAGCAGGTTGAATTCTTTGTGGATGCCGTTTCCGGCTACCGGTCAGACTTTGCCTTATTCCCGGAGTTTTTCAACGCGCCTCTGATGGCCAAAAACAACCACATGTCGGAGGCCGAGGCTATTCGTAGCCTTGCGGAACACACGCAAGATATTTTGGTCAAGTTTCAAGAGCTCGCCATTTCGTATAATATCAACCTCATTACGGGCAGCATGCCCGAAATACGGGATGGGCAATTGTACAATGTAGGCTATTTGTGTCGCCGTGATGGCAGTTATGAGCGCTATGAAAAGCTACATGTCACCCCTGACGAAGCCAAAGTATGGGGCATGCAGGGCGGCCAAAAGCTGGAAGTCTTTACTACCGATTGCGGTAAAATTGGCGTCTTGGTTTGCTATGATGTTGAATTCCCTGAGTTGAGTCGTCTACTTGCGGATCAAGGCATGGATATTTTGTTTGTTCCCTTCCTGACTGACACGCAAAATGGCTACTCACGCGTGCGCCACTGCGCACAAGCAAGAGCCATCGAAAATGAATGCTATGTGGCCATTGCAGGAAGCGTAGGCAATCTGCCCAATGTGGAGAATATGGATATTCAGTATGCACAATCTATGGTCTTTACTCCCTGTGATTTTGCCTTTCCATCCAATGGCATCAAGGCTGAGGCAACAACCAACACGGAGATGATCCTGATCGCGGATGTGGACCTTGATTTATTGCGAGAACTGCATACCCGGGGTAGCGTGCGCAATTTAAACGACCGAAGAACGGATCTCTTTTCCCTGACCAAAAAAGTCTAGCCTCCCACGTTCAGAGACAGCCAGCTAAAATGGATTCTACAACGGTAGGGTCGAGCAATGTCGTCGTGTCCCCCAGTTGATCTTGCGCTCCCTCGGCGATTTTCCGCAAGATTCGGCGCATGATTTTTCCTGAGCGCGTCTTGGGAAGGCCCGAGACAAACTGGATTTTTTCAGGCTTTGCCAACGCACCGATATGCCTCGACACTTCCTGGAGGATTTCTGCACGCAAGGCTTCTTCCTCTAGAGCCGTTGCGCAAGAGGAAGAAAGAATCACATAGGCATAGATCCCCTGGCCCTTAATCGGGTTAGGGTAGCCTACAATGGCAGATTCTACCACCTTTGGATGCATGTTGATGGCATTCTCTACTTCTGCGGTGCCAATGCGATGACCGCTCACATTTAAGACATCATCCACGCGCCCCGTAATGCGGTAGCGCCCTTCCGCATCACGTGTGCAGCCATCCCCAGTAAAGTAGTAGCCCGGATAGGTGGAAAAATAGGCTTGACGACAACGTTCATGGTCACCGTAGGTTGTCCGAATCATCCCAGGCCAAGGGAACCGAATGCAGAGATTACCTGAGACGTCGTTCCCGACCAGTTCATGGCCATACTCGTCCACCAGGACGGGCTGTATGCCCGGCAAAGGAAGGGTGGCAAAGGTGGGTTTGGCGGGCGTCACCCCGGCAAGGTTAGAGATGAGAATTCCCCCGGTTTCCGTTTGCCACCACGTGTCGACAATGGGACTTTTTTCTTTGCCCACATGCCGATGGTACCATTGCCAGGCCTCTTCGTTGATGGGCTCACCGACCGTGCCGAGGACTTTCAGGGAGGCCATAGGATAGGCATCCGGATACTGGACACCACAAGCCATCAAGGCCCGTATAGCCGTAGGCGCGGTATAAAGTATCTGAACTTGGTGTTTTTCTGTGATTTGCCAAAGACGATCTGGGGCAGGATAATTTGGAACCCCTTCAAACAGCAAAGTGGTGGCACCTGCGGCTAACGGTCCATAGACAATATAACTATGGCCGGTAATCCAGCCTATGTCTGCGGTACAGAAATGCACGTCCCCGGGGGAGCTCTGAAATACATTCACGAAGGTGTAGGTAGACCAAACCATGTAACCCGCACAGGAATGCACGACGCCCTTAGGTTTGCCCGTAGAACCACTTGTGTATAAGACAAAGAGGGGGTCTTCCGCTTCCATGGCAACGGCCGGAAAGGGCTTTCCATGTGTGGGCAAGGCCTCATGCCACCAAATATCCCGACCCGCTTGTATATGCACCTTTTCATGGGTCCGCTGCAGTACGACCACCGTATGGACCGAGGCGCATTGGGTCAAGGCCACGTCGACAATGGGCTTCAACGGAATGCTCTTGGCGCCTCTGAAGGCTCCATCGCAGGTAATGATGGCGGTAGCTTGGGCATCCTGAACGCGGTCCACGATACTCTCAGCCGAAAAGCCACCAAAAATGACAGAATGAATGGCGCCCATACGGGCACAAGCCAACACGGCCACCGCTAATTCTGGGACCATGCCCATGTAGATACACACGCGGTCACCCTTTTGAATCCCTCGCGCTTGCAACACGTGACAAAATGCTTCTACCCGCTCCAACAAGCTTTGGTAACTCCATTCCACCGAAGCTTCTGTTGGGTCATTGGGTTCCCATAACAAAGCGGTACGCGCTGGGTATAGCGTCACATGACGGTCTAGGCAGTTCTCTGTAATATTAAGTTGCGCCCCGTCAAACCAACGCACCATGGGTGTTGTGAATTCCCAATCTAAGACGGTATCCCATGGCTTTTTCCAAGTGAAATGCTGTGCTATGTCTGCCCAAAACGCTTCTGGATCTGCCTGAGCCCTTGCGTAAGCGGCTTCGTATTCTCCTAGCGTCTTGACTTGAAAAGGGTAATCCATGATCAGGGTTACATCAAATTGTGAAGAAGCAAGGTAAAAAATCTGCGCTGCACGCACCATGACTAGACAGAAGGCAGTAATTTTCGGTATGAATTGGACCCAAACGATCCGCCTTCTTTTTTGTGTTTGGACACTCTTGACTGGTGCCACTCCGCACCCGCTGCATATTTCTTCTGCGCAACTAACCTTTACAGGAAAGCAAGAATGGACGCTCAAAAAAACCATCTTTACGGATGACTTAGAAGAAGCGCTAATGCATGCTGGCTATGAAGCCGTGCGCCTGTCTAATCCAATAGCACATCAAGAAAAGGTCTATTCTTATGTGCGGCAAAGCTTGCGCATCCAAACAACCAAGGGAAAGGACATCCCTTATACGCTTGAGCCGGGCTATATCTATGATCCTGAGTCTATCAGCCTCACCCTCACTTTTAGCACGAAAAAGCCCTTTAGGCTAACAGATTTGATGTTGACAGAGGTTTTTTCTGACCAACGAAACGTCTACGCTGTGCGCACATCACCCGAGGGCTATAGTCAACATGCCCTACTACATCAAGAAGAACCCACCTTTACGATTGAATAGTCAATGAACGCAGCCTTTTCTCTCTATCTCGAGCTTGGTTTTTACCATATTGTAAACCGCTTTGCTTGGGACCACCTATTGTTCATCCTTGCACTCATTGCCCCCATCCCCCTGAAGGCATGGAAGCCGTGGTTGGGCGCCCTAAGCGCCTTTACCGTTGGCCACACCTTGGCCATGGCCATTCAAGCATTGGCGCACATTCCATTGAATCCCATTTGGTTAGAAGCTTCTGTCTTGGGAACGTTGGTGCTGACAGCAGCCAGGGTTGTTTGGCTGAAAGGCACTCATAAACCCCAAGCGAAACTTTGGATTTTGGCAGGACTTTTTGGTTTGATTCACGGAGCCGCCTTCTGGCAGGACTTTTCGGTCATGATACCCCCCGATGGACTGACCTGGGAACTCTGGATTGGCTTTACGTCCGGCGTTGAGCTAGGCCAACTATCCGTTGTCCTGACTTATTTTATGGTCCGTGCCCTTATGGAACAACTGGGCTGGAGTACACGCGATTTTGCCCTAGCCGTAGGCGCTATGTGCCTGGGTGTTGCCTTACATTTGGCTTTCTCATAATTTTCAATTCAACCTAGATGAAGCGTTTTCTTGCCCTCATGTCTTTTGCCCTTGCATCCTTCGGTAGTTTGACCGCTTGGGGACAGGCCGTTCCTTCAGAACGGCTTTCAACAAGTAAGTTTCGCCAATTAGAACAGGAACTCCCTACGCCCAATAGCTATCGAACCGCTTCTGGGGCGCCTGGACATGCCTACTATCAAAACACCGCGAGTTATGATATGCAAATCTCGTTGGATGAGACCGTGCACCGCATTGATGGAAATGAACGCATTACCTACACCAACAACAGTCCCGATGCCTTATCGTATCTATGGGTGCAGTTGGATCAAAACATGCGCAAGCCTGGTTCCATGACGGACTTGAAGCAAACAGGATCTCTGCCCAGCAGTATTACGCCTGAGCAGGTACAGGCGCGTTACCTTGACCCATTTGAAGGAGGATTTGTCATGGATGAAGTGAGCAATGGCAGCCCACTCCCCTACACCATTGTCAATACGATGATGCGGGTGGACTTACCGACCCCACTCAAAGCCGGTGCAACGTATTCCTTTACGATTAAATGGCACTACACCATCAACAATCGATTGGCTGATGGTGGCCGCAGTGGCTACGAACTTTTTGAAGAAGAAAACAACACACTGTACACGATTGCGCAGTTCTTTCCCCGCATGGCGGTGTATGGCGATAACGTCGGATGGCAGCACAAACAGTTTTTGGGACAGGGTGAATTTACCCTTCCTTTTGGCGATTATAAAGTAGCCATTACCGTTCCTGAGGATCACCTTGTTGCCGCGACAGGCGTGCTTCAAAATGAAGTAAGTGTCCTCTCGTCAACGCAACGTAAGCGTTTAAGTGAAGCGCGTCAAAACTTTGATAATCCAGTACTTATCACAACCGAAGCAGAAGCGCGTGTCACAGAGTCCGCCGATGCCAAAGCTCAGGCCACAGGACGCAAAACGTGGATTTTTAAGGCGGACAACGTGCGCGACTTTGCCTTTGCTACATCGCGCAAATTCATCTGGGATGCAATGGCCGTTAAAGTCGGCGGCAAAGTGATTCTTGCTGAGTCCTTTTATCCCAAAGAAGGCAACCCCTTATGGGAGCAATACAGCACACGGGTGGTAGCACACACCATTCGCTCCTATAGCCAGCATACGGTTGACTACACCTACCCTCGTGCGATTTCGGTTCACACCAAGGATATCGGGATGGAATATCCTATGATTTGCTTCAATGGTGGACGCCCTGACGCCGATGGCACCTATAGTGAAGGAACGAAGTATGGCATGATCGGGGTCATTATTCACGAAGTTGGCCACAACTTCTTCCCCATGATCATCAACAGCGATGAGCGTCAGTGGACTTGGATGGATGAGGGCCTCAACACCTTTGTACAATATTTGGCAGAACAAGAGTGGGATGTCAACTACCCATCGCGCCGCGGCCCAGCCTTTAAGGTGGCGGATTATATGCGCGCACCGGCCCTAAATATGGTGCCGATCATGACCAATTCGGAGAGCATCTTGCAGTTTGGCAACAACGCCTACTTTAAGCCCGCCACGGCGTTAAATATTCTTCGCGAAACCGTTATGGGACGCGAGTTATTTGATTACGCATTTAAAACTTATTGTGAGCGCTGGGCCTTCAAGCATCCTGCGCCTGCAGACCTTTTCCGCACGATGGAAGACGCTTCTGGCGTTGACCTTGACTGGTTCTGGCGCGGATGGTTCTACACCACCGAATTCACGGACCAGAGTCTAGACAAAGTGCGCATTGCTGCAGTCCCCACCTTAGATCCCACTACCCTTGAGGCGCAACGCAAAGAGGAAGGCACCCGAGACCAGGCCCGTTTTATTGGGCAAAAGCGCAATGAAGCCACGCTCCGCCCCACCGTGGTAGAGGCCGTGCCTGCGGCCAATGACTTTTATAATAGCTATGACCGCTACGCTGTATCCAATGCAGATCGTGCGGCACTTGACCGAATGGAAGCAGGTTCAAGCGGCTATTTACATGAGCTAAGCATTTCCAACAAGGGTGGATTGATCATGCCCGTAATGGTCGCTTTCACTTTTGAAGATGGCAGTACGCATGTGGAGCGCTGGCCCGCCGAAATATGGATCAAGCACGAGGACGCCTTTACCAAAGTCGTCTACCTTCCCAAGAAAGCGGTCAAAATTGAATTGGACCCCTTTCTGGAAACCGCAGATACCGACACGTACAATAATACCTGGCCTGCGGATGTCCATGTCCACCTAGAAGCACTTCCTGAACGTTCACGCTGGGAGCAATACCGCAGCAACCCCATGCGCGACGCCCAGAAACCATAAGCCCTCATGCACCTATTTTATCGCACCTCCGTTCTACTCGCTTTGACTCTTGCCGCTTGTTCTTCACCTGAAGAAACAGAACAGGCTCCTGCCGCGCCTATCCCCCTACACAATTACGTTAAGGCAGCGTATGGCGAAACGGTGCTGCAACAGTATTTGCACATGAAGGATGCCCTGGTGTCCAGCAATGTGCAAGGCGCAAGAGACGCGGGTAAGTTGATGTACATGCATCTATCTATAGACAATCCCGCACATGTACCCATCCTCAAGCCTTTGACAGAGATTATTGAGAATGAGGATCTTGCCTTACAACGTAGTCGCTTCCTCACCCTTTCTCAAGCCATGCAAACAGCGCTAGAAGAAGGAACAGACGCCATCCTAAACAAGGGGCGAGAGCCCCTTTTTATCCAATATTGCCCCATGGCCTTTGGACATCAAGGGGGGACATGGCTTAGTGCCGAACCCCATGTTTTAAATCCCTACTATGGGGATGAGATGTTGACCTGTGGTGTGGTGCGCGACACCCTTTAAGATCTGCGGCTTACGCGCCAAATAGAACCCGGGCATCCGCTAGCCTGAAACTTATCAACGAAGCAAGAAAAACCTATCCTATGCGGGATGGGTTTTTTACTTTTACCGCATGGGCAAAATCATAGCTGTGGCCAACCAAAAAGGTGGCGTGGGTAAAACCACCACTTCTGTCAATCTGGCTTCTTCACTAGGTTTTTTGGAGCAGCGTGTATTGCTCATTGATGCTGACCCGCAGGCCAATGCCACTTCTGGACTTGGTTTTGATCTGACCGAAATCACGACCGGCACCTACCAGGTGTTGGAACACACGTGTACGGCAGCAGATGCCATTATCGCCACGGAACAACCCAACCTTTGGCTGATGCCCTCCCACATGGACTTGGTGGCTGCCGAACTTGAATTGGTAGATCGGCCCAAGAGAGAGTTTATGCTCAAAGAAGCACTCAAAACCCTGCGTCATGAGTTTGACTATATCATCATTGACTGCGCGCCTTCGTTGGGCCTTGTCACGCTCAATGCCCTTACGGCTTCCGATAGCGTGGTCGTCCCCATTCAGTGCGAGTATTTTGCGTTGGAAGGACTGGGTAAATTGCTCAATACCATTCGGAGCGTCCAGAATCTTCAAAACCCAGACCTCAACATTGAAGGCATGTTGCTGACTATGTATGATTCGCGCTTGCGTTTGAGCAATCAGGTGGTGGAAGAAGTGCGCCAGCATTTTCAGGAATTGGTCTTTACCACCATCATTGCCCGCAATGTGCGCCTGAGCGAGGCCCCGTCTTTTGGCGAACCCATCTTGGCATATGACGCTTCTTCTACAGGGGCTGACAATTATTTAAACCTCGGCCGAGAAATTTTGGCACGAAATACGCAGGCAGTAGACCTGAACTAAGTTTGTACGATGAAGAAGATGCTCGGGGCAGTTGCCCTTTCCCTATTGGCCCTACCCTTGTTTGCACAACCTATACCCGTTCAGGTAGATGGCGTTGTATCGCAGGTGGGGAAAGAAATCATCCTTTCCTCGGATATTGCCATGCAACGTGAGGCGCTGGCGCGTGAAGGCCAAACCTTGACGGATTGTGAGATGCTTCGAGAGCTTATGCTCGAAAAACTGTTAATCCACCACGCGGCAATTGACAGTGTCATCGTAGCAGAAGACGAAGTGGATGAAAACATTGACCGTCGTATTGAACAGTTGGTGGGTCAGATTGGAACAGAACAACGCCTCGAAGAGTATTACAAGAAATCCATTTTGGAAATCAAACAAGAGATGCGCCCCTTGATGAAGAATCAAATGACGGCGCAGCGCATGCAGATGACGATTACCGAAACCCTGGATGTCACACCCAAGGAAGTGGAAGATGCCGTTGCGATGATCCCGCTTGACTCCCTTCCCCTCATTGGAACCGAGGTATCATTAGCCCAAATCATTGTAGAGCCTAAAGTTAGTGCGCAAGCAAATCAAGATGCGATTGACCGACTCAACCAGTTGCGTGACCGCATTCTGGGTGGCTCATCGTTTGCCACCATGGCGATTCTTTATTCTGAAGACCCAGGAAGCAACCGCAATGGCGGCGAATACAAAGCCATCAAACGTGGCATCTTTGTCAAAGAATTTGAAGCGGTGGCATTCAATCTTCGCCCGGGCGAGGTTTCTGCCCCCTTTAAAACCGAATACGGCTATCACATTGTGCAACTGCAGACCAAGCGCGGTGAAGAATTGGATTTGCGTCACATCTTGATCAAACCCAAAGTGGAGCAAGAAGATTTAGATGCCGCCAAAAACACCTTAGACAGCCTGCGTAGCGCCATCCTGTCAGGGGCCCTCTCCTTTGAATATGTGGCAGAAAAGCATTCCACCGATGAAGAATCCAGGTTGAATGGCGGGGTTATGATGAATCCCATGACCACAGATGTCCGATGGAATGTTGAAAACTTAGACCGCGGCGTCTTTTATGCCATTGAGAAAATTGACGTGGGGCAAATTTCAGAAGCCGCCCTTGTGCGGCTGCCCGATGGCCATGAGATTTTCCGCGTTCTTCAGTTGCGCGAACGTATTGCCCCCCACCGTGCAAACCTTACCCAAGATTTCAGTTTGCTGAAGAATTATGTCCAAAATCAACGACGCCAGGCAAAGATGCTGGAATGGGTAGCAGAAAGGAAAAATGAGACCTACGTATTCATTGCCGCGAATTACAAGGATTGCCCGGTTTTGTGAGCCTTGAACCAACCGCGAGGGCATGACCTAACCTATCTTAGAGGGATGCGTCGCATCCCTCTTTTTTTTGCTGGCTTCAGCATGTTTTTTATCGCCATAGCCGCCCAAGCGCAAATCCAAGTTGCGCATATTGACCCCTTGATTGGCACCGGTGGCCACGGTCACACCCATCCTGCAGCTACGGCCCCTTTTGGCATGGTCCAGTTGGGACCCGACACCCGAAAGGATGGCTGGGATGGCTGCGGCGGCTATCACTACACGGATTCCACCCTTTATGGTTTCAGCCACACGCACCTAAGCGGGACCGGCGTCAGCGATTATGCAGATATTCTCATCCGGCCCCTCACTGGGCCCGATGACCTATCCGAAACGGTGGGCTTTGACAAGGCTTCCGAAGTGGCAGAAGCCGGCTATTATGCTGTCACGCTAGACAATGGCATCGCATGTGCTTTTACGGCTGATTCACGCGTGGGGCTGCACCATTACGCGATGCCTTCGCGAGAGGATGGCATGGCCTACTTCCTTTTGGATTTAGGCTACCGAGACCGTAGCCTTCAACAAGAGATTGCCCTGACACAAGATGCCTCTGGCGCCTCCTATCTTGCCCTGCAGCGCATATCGGAGGGTTGGGCCCGGGAGCAGCATCTCTATGCCTCTTTGCATATTGAGAACCCACACGTAAAAATAATAAGTATACGAGACATTAGCCCCGGTCGCTATCTCCTTACCCTTCGTATGCCCCATCCAGAGGATCGCAAAGAACAAACGATCGTGGACCCCCATACGGTCATCTTTGCCGTGTCCCTTAGCGGCGTAGGATCTGATGGGGCAGAAAAAAATTACCAGACTTGGGCCACCCCTTTGTCCTCACGCGCGCAGGCTTGGATCAATCCATTTCTCTCGACGCGAACCCAATGCCAAAAGGCCTGGCAATCAGAACTTGATCGTGCGCAGGTTTCGGGCGGCACTGAAGCGCAGAAACGGATCTACGCTACAGCCCTCTACCACGCCTTTATTGTGCCCAACCTATGGAGCGATGTAGACGGACGGTACCGCGGCATGGACAATCGGGTGCACCAAGATGAAGAACATACACATTACACCGTTTTCTCGCTTTGGGACACCTACCGCACAGCGCACCCCCTCTACCTGATGACGCAGCCAGCGCGTGCCATGGACTTTATTCACACCATGTTAGATCACTTTGATCAAACGGGGCGTCTGCCTGTCTGGGAATTGGCAGCCAATGAAACCAACTGCATGATCGGATACCACAGCGTAAGCGTGATAGCCGATGCTATCGCCAAAGGCTACCCTGTGGATATAGATCGTGCGCTCAAAGCGATGGTGGCCACTGCAGAAGCGGATGTCTTTGGTCTCCCCACCTATAGGGAGCAGGGCTACCTAAGTATTCAAGATGCGTCTGAATCTGTCTCTAAAACCCTCGAATACGCTTACGACGATGCCTGTATTGCATGGACGGCTAAAACTGCTGGACAAGATTCTCTTGCAGATCACTTTTGGCAGCGCTCACAGGCCTGGATTTCTTTACTAGACCCTGAGACTGGATTGGCCCGTCCATGGGACAATGGCGCCTTTATGGAGCGCTATGAACCGCGTGAGGTCAACAACAATTTTACAGAAGCCAATGCCTGGCAATACAGCTTCTCGCCTATTCACGATTTGAAGCGCTGGAAAAACATGCTTATCCAAAGTGACCATGATCTGGAGGCGCAGTTGGATGCGTTGTTTGCTGCCCCTTCTGCCACTGTCGGGCGCGACCAAGCGGATATTACCGGTTTGATCGGCCAATATGCCCATGGCAACGAACCTAGCCACCACATCGCTTGGCTGTACGCAGCTACTGCACACCCTGAGAAAGGACATGCACGGGTGCGCCAAATTTTGGAGACCATGTACAGCGACCAACCCAATGGCTATCAAGGCAATGAAGATTGTGGACAAATGTCCGCTTGGTATGTCATGAGTTCTTGGGGACTATATCCACTGGTGCCAGGAGAAGCACAGTATGCTTTGGCCGCCCCAATATGGGATGAAGTCTCTCTGCCTGCCCTTGGCCCTAAGGGGGTTTATTTTACCAGCCAAGGCAGCGGGGCCTATTTGGCGCAGCGCGCCACGGATGACCTGCGTGCAGAAAGCCCTCCTCGGTCCAGCTATCTTCCGCATGCGGATTTGATTGGACACAGCTCCTATGTGTTTTCTCGGGCTATCGCGCCTAACGATGCGGAGAATACGTGGACGCTCTATCAGAACATGCATCCTTTTGTAGATCGCCGAGATTTGGACTTAGCGCCAGCGCCGCAGATTAAGGTTCCACGTCGCTTTGAGGAAAGTACGACGGCCACCATTTTACGCGATGGCCATCAAGCTATGGAGGCCGAAACACGGTCGATTACCGAGAGCGCCATCGTCACCCTGAAGCCTAAAAACGGACACGCCAGCACCGCATACACCACCAAGAAACCCAATGACTGGTCGGTAGCCATCGTTTCTGGAACGCCAAATCCACAATACAATCCGGGGGACGCCGCGTTGATCGATGGCGTGCGTGGCGATGTAGATTGGCACAAAGGCGAATGGTTCGGGGCGCAAGGGCAAGATGTAACTATTTTGGTAAGCCCGCCGCGCCCAAAGCGCCTCAAAGCGGTAAACATCGAAGTCACCCTGCTGCACGACCAGCGCTCCTGGATCACCTACCCAAAGCGTGTTGAGATGTACTTGGTCAAAGACAATGGGGAAGAATGGTTAGCCGCTTGGTCGGATTACCCTGAGATCCAAGACATACCTGCCGAAATCATGCACTGGAAGACACGCTACCAGGCCAACGCGCCCAATTGGAAGCGACCCAAAATTGCTGGCGTTCGCTTTGTGTTCAAAAATGCGGGACAACTGCCCAGCTGGCATTTGGGCGCTGGAGGCGAAACCTTCATCTTCCTAGACGAAATCACGATACAAGAATGAAAAAGTTATGGATGGGTCTTCTGGCGGCCTGTGCAGTGAGCGCCGCCGCCCAATCCCTGCAGGATGTCAACGTATTTGTAGGCACGGAGCGCATGGGACACACCTTTCCGGGTGCCGTGGTCCCTTTTGGCATGGTGCAACTTAGCCCCGATACACGCTTGGTGCCTTATGCTATGCCCGATGGAAGCTATAATCCTGAAGTCTATGGCTATTGTGCGGGCTACCAATACGAGGATAACACCCTATTTGGTTTTAGCCACACCCATTTTAGCGGAACAGGCCACAGTGATCTAGGGGACTTTTCCTTGCTACCTGTCAAGCAAGGTCAGTCCATGCTTCCTGGTGATGGACTAGATTCAACCACAGGGTATTTTGAAACGTTTGACAAATCCAGTGAATCAGCCGAACCGGGCTACTACACGGTGGCATTGCAGCGCTCCGGTGTTCAGGCAGAATTGACGGCTAGCCTCCATGCAGGATTTCACCGCTATACCTATCCCATTGCGGATTCAGCTACCCTGCTCTTAGACATGGTTAATGGGATTTACGGATATGAGGGCAAGGTGCTATGGTCTAGCATACGTGTAGAAAATGACACGCTCATCACCGGATATCGCCATGTATCAGGCTGGGCAAGAGATCGTTATGTCTACTTTGCCGCATCGTTTAGTCGCCCCTTGGCCCATTATCGAAGCCAAAAAAATGACGAAGTGCCCTACAGGGGATTCTACCGACGCTTTCATGAAGACCGGAACTTTCCAGAGATGGCTGGACGAACCCTGCGGGCTGAATTCACCTTTGCCCCAAGTGAGGATCCTTTAGAAGTGGTCTTTGCGATCAGTGGGGTATCTACTGCTGGCGCCCTAGACAACCTGCGGGAGGAGGCTATGCCCTTTGCTCAGGCGAAGTTCCTGGCACAGCAGCAGTGGACGGATGTATTAGGAAAGATTCAAGGCGAATTCATGCACCCTGCCGATAAAACGACTTTTTACACCGCCTTGTACCACAGCCTGTTGGCACCCCATGTCTTTCAGGACGTGACGGGTCTGTATCGCGGCGTGGACGGCAATGTGCACAGGGCGGAAGGATTTACCAACCTAACGGTCTTTTCACTCTGGGATACCTACCGCGCTTTGCACCCCTGGTTCAACTTCTTTGCCCCCGCCCATAACCGAGACGCTGTTTTGTCCATGCTGGCCCATGGCGAACAGAGTGTACATCATGCCCTGCCCGTTTGGAGCCATTGGGCCAATGAAAATTGGTGTATGATTGGCTATCATGGAGTGAGCGTCTTGGCAGATGCAGAAGCAAAAGGAATGTCCGGAGTAGACTGGAATGCGGCCCTAGCTTTGGCCGTGTCCTCCTCTTCTTGGAAGGGGTATGACGGCTTGGGCGCCTATATGGACCAAGGCTATGTGCCTGAAGACGTGGTGGGCTCCTCTGTAAGCAAAACCTTAGAATACGCCTACGACGACTGGTGCGTTGCTTCATTAGCTAAGCGCCTTACCCCTTCTCATAATTGGTATACAGGGACGGGCCATCCCAATATTCGCTTGTACAAAGAGTACATGGCCCGTTCTGCGTACTATCAAAACACCTTTGACCCTAGCCTCCATTGGGCACGGCCCCGATTCAGTGATGGCCGCTTCAAAGAAGATTTTGATTTGCTCAGCACCCATAACCAAGGGTTTATTGAAGGCAACGCATGGAATTATAGTTTTTATGTCCCCCATGATGTGCCGGGCTTGATCACCGCTATGGGAGGAGAGAGCCGATTTGTTGCGCGCTTAGATTCGCTCTTTACCATGGACCTTCCAGAAGAAGCCATTGCACACACCGAAGATGTGACCCGGGACGGGATTTTGGGCAACTATGTACATGGCAATGAGCCCTCTCATCATATACCCTACCTCTATAATTGGACGGAGGATCGCGCTAAAACACAATACTGGGTGCGCAAGATTTGTTCGGATATGTATGGCCCCGAGGCCCATGGTCTATGTGGCAACGATGACGCGGGGCAAATGTCCGCCTGGTATCTCTTTAGCAGTATAGGATTTTACCCCGTTGCACCAGGCAGTCCCTACTACGAGCTGGGAAGTCCTTTGGTTAAAAAGGCAAGCATACATTTGGAAAACGGCAACACCCTCCATATTGAAGCACAAAAGCAATCGCCCAAAAACGTTTACGTCAAAGAAATTCGATGGAATGGCACGCCTGTGACCGACCATCGTCTTCCTCACTTAACCCTCATGCAAGGGGGTACACTGACCTTTGTTATGTCCCCTAGACCCGCTAAATGAAATTCTACTTCTCCTTTCTTCTGACCTTCTTAGCTTGGCATACTTCGGCACAACCGATTCCGCATCCCAGCAATGGACGCCCATTTGAAGAAGCCATTGTGCCAAGGGTCTATATCACTCTGCCTGCAGACACTTTGAACTGGATTTTTCAAAACGTGCAGAGTGACAAGGAGTGGCATGCCGAATTTGTCCATATGCACTATGGTCTGGCCGATACGGTAGAGGATGTGGGATTTCGTCTTCGTGGCAACACATCCCGAAATTCAGGCAAGAAGTCCTTCAAAATCAGCTTTAACAGCTTTCAATCCGGGGCCCGATGGGAAGGATTGAAAGACCTCAACCTCAATAGCGAACACAACGACCCAAGTATCAGCCGTGCGCGTATTGGATGGCATTTACTCAGTGACCTAGGGCTCGCGGCATCGCGTGTGAGTCCTGTGCGCCTCTATATTAACGGTGACTTCTATGGCCTTTACGCCAATGTGGAGCATATCAACGACGATTATGTAGAGCGGCGCTACGGAGGCAAAGCAGGCAACCTGTACAAATGTCTCTATCCAGCCCCCTTGACTTATATCTCGAGCAATCCAAACGACTACAAATTTGTTTCGGGCGGACGTCGCGCCTACGACCTTAAAACCAACACGACAGCAGATGATTATAGTGATTTAGCCCAATTTATTTCGGTCCTCAACCAAACCTCCACGGCAGATCTTCCTTGCGCCCTTGAGGCGATTTTTGATGTCAACGAATACCTGTACACCCTCGCGGTGGAGATTGCCATCGGACATTGGGACAACCATGCCAACAACCAAAATAACTTCTATCTCTACCATTCAAACACCGACGGGCTCATGCATTATTTGGCCTTTGATTTGGACAACACCCTTGGCGTAGACTGGTTTAACCAAGATTGGACGAGCAAGAATATTCACAATTGGGGGGCCACTAGTAATTATCCGCTTTATAGTCGATTGAGCAGCATTCCCGAATACGCCTTGCGCTTACAGCTGTTTTTAGAAGAAATCCATCAACGCATCCTGTCCAATGATTTTATGGGGCGTTCTATCCATTTTCGAGATCAGCAACTTAACTACATTGCGGAAGATGTCTATTATGGCTATGATTATGGCTATGATTCTACTGACTTCCATGAAGCTTGGCATAATGCGGCTGGAGGCCATGTCAAAAAAGGGATTCAGCCTTTCTTGGCACAAAGGGCCAGTTATTCTCAGACCCAATTTATCTCGGGCAATGCGGACCCAGTGCTTTGGCGGCCTAGGTTATTGGGCGCCAGCAATCAGGCCCCCATACATGCCACCGTGGTCGTCTTTGACGAGGCTGTCCCTAGTTCTGTTCTTTTGCAATACCGAGCATCTGGGACTACCCTATGGACCTCCGTGGATCTATACGATGATGGGCTGCATGGCGATGGGGATGCCGGGGATCGCACTTATGGGAATCAATTCAGCGTCTCGGGCATAGCGACGACGGTGGATTACCGCTTTGCTGCCCAAGATACCCAGGGCCAATTGGGCACCTGGCCCTGTACCTACAGCACCCATCTGCTCCACCCCTTCCCTGCCGTGGTCATCAATGAAGCACAGTCAGCCAATCAGAACACCCTTAACGACCAGAATGGGGATGACTCAGACTGGCTAGAGCTCTATAACCTCAGCAATACGAGCACATCGCTCTTGGGCCTCTACTTGAGTGACGATCCAACCGACCCTGACGCCTACCCTTTTACGGGAGGCAGTATGGCAGGGAACGGACATCGCCTCATCTGGGCGAGCGGGGACACCACCCTCTATGCAGACCATGCGCCCTTTAAGCTCAGTTCGGGCGGAGATTGGCTCGGCTTGTACTTTAAGGATAGCACAGGAACCTTCCACCTTTTGGATGAAGTCCACATTCCGGCACTTGCGCCCGACTATTCCTATGGCCGCTATACGGATGGGCATCCTCAATGGGTGGTCTTTGCTGCGCACCCTACCCCTAATCAACCCAACGCAGGAAGTTTTTCTGACGTAGAAATTGACGGAGATGCGGTGCATGCCTATCCCAATCCATTTGCTGAAGGTATCTGGATAGCAAGTTCGCAGAATGAGAACACGTTGGACCTTGTGATGACCAATGCCACAGGTCAGGTTGTACATCGCTACCAAGGCCCTAGTCCTTATTATTGGTCGGGCATGCTACCCGGAATGTATTGGATTCAATTGCAAGAGGGCCACGGCGACGTGCAGCACCTTCCCGTGATTAAAATGCCCTAAGGCTCACTGCCTACCTGTTATGAAAAAGATCCTTTCTCTTCTGCTTATCACCTTTGGACTCTTGGGTTGCCAATGCTCAGACCAGCAGGACATTTCTGAAGCGCTGCACACCACCCAAAACAACGCCAAGGGTGAGAACACATTAAGTGAAGCAGAAGTGCACGATGGCTGGCAACGGCTCTTTGATGGAAAGACTTTAAACGATTGGCATGGCTATGGTCAATCGTCCCACGCCGCTCGTGGCAGATGGCGTGTGCAACAAGGAGAACTGCAACTGCATCCAGATGAAGGAGATGCGGCGCTTGACCTTTTGACGGATGACGAATATGCCCATTTTCATCTGCGAATCGAATGGAAAATCACGGAGAAAGGCAATAGTGGCATCCATTTTCACGTCAAAGAAGCAGCCCAGTATGCGGCTGCATGGCAAACGGGGCCCGAAATGCAGCTGCTAGACAATGGCAGCCCAGGAAATCCTGGGCATCCAGATGCCCAGGTAGCCACCCACCGCGCAGGCGCACTCTATGATTTGGTAGCGGCGTATGCGGAAAGTGCTCGTCCTCCTGGGGAATGGAACCAAACCGACATCATCGTCTTAGAGGAGGAGGTCACCTTTCTGTTGAATGGGATCACCATTGTCCAAACGGCTATGGGCGAAGAGGATTGGCAGGATCTGCTTGAGGCCTCAAAATTTGTTCAATATCCCGACTTCGGTTCCTTTGCGTCTGGATCTATCGCCCTCCAAGATCATGGGGATGGGGTATCCTTCCGAAATATCAAAATCAAACGTCTATGAGTTCATCCGCGCGCAACAGCCGTTGGGCCCTAGGGCTATTCACCCTGCTCCTGTTCACTTGCCTTGGGGTATACGGCCAATCTACTTCTAGCCAGCCGACTGCCCTTGAGCGTACAAGATCCACGCGCTCGTGGCAGCGGTCTGAACGCGCAGCGTTTAAAAACCCTCAGACATCCCCTTTGGATTCAGGGCACATCAAGGGATTCCGCCTGCCCTTTTTTCCTATCAACCCATCCCTTGCCCAAACGGTGCGTTGGGAACGATGTGCTGATTCCAATTGGTTTGAGATGTCTACCTCCACCGAACGCAAACCCCTCTATCGCAAATATGCCTATCTGTATTTTCAATATGAAGGTCAAACGCTTCGGCTGACCGCCTTCCAATCTCAAGCACTCCAAGAACGAGATGGCTTTGAGGACTACCTGTTTGTCCCCTTTGGCGATGAGACCAATGGCCACGAAACGTATGGGGGAGGCCGCTATGTAGAGGTAGAACGAGGGGAATGGGTATTGGACTTTAACCAGGCGTACAATCCCTATTGCGCGTATTCAGGGCGCTGGTCATGTCCGAAAGTGCCACAAGAAAATCTCTTAGACGTGCGTATTGAAGCGGGCACACGCTATAAACCCATGGCTGGGCATCTCTAACTTTTCTGCCTCCGATAGGCCGCCAGGGCTTCATAGCGCAGCCTAACCGCCCAGGCAGCATACTTACTTACAGTGAAACCCATCGCGCCATCTAAAAAGCCCAGACGCAAAACGTACTGTTTAAAGAAGCGGAAACCGGGCTTTAACCAACAGTGAACCCATGTGATGCGCCCGGTACGGCCATCATAGTCCAAGGCTTGCCATTGGGCATACCGGCGCAATTTGGCCTCCCATGCCGCGATGCCCTTGTAGGTATCGTGGTTGAGTCGCCCTTGCAACTTGCCTACAGGCCCTTTGGCGATGATTTCGGCATGTACATGCTGGTCTTGATAGCGACAGGCATCGCGCTGAAACAAGCGTATCACCTTGTCCCCCTGCCAACCGCTGTAGCGCACCCGTTGGCCCAAAAAATGGTTGGCCCGGTAGATCCAAAAACCCGCTTGCTGGGGCTCAGGACCTTCTTTCATGGCCTTGAGTTTGGCGTACAGCAAGGGGCTTAGCCATTCATCGGCATCGAGCAATAAAATCCATGGATGATGGGCTTGCGGGATAGCCCAATTTTTTTGCGACGCGGAATGCACATATTCCCGCTGCACGACACGTGCGCCAAAACGCTGGGCTATCGCCAACGTCTCATCGGTGCTAAAGGAGTCGACGATCAACACCTCATCCGCCAAGTCAATGGCGGAGGCCAAACAGCGCTCCAGGCATGCTGCTTCATTAAAAGTGGGAACGAGCAAAGTCCATTTCACACTGCGAAGGTAGTGGGTACCTTTATGCCATGGAAATGCAGCCCTTCCGTCAAGTCATCACTTCTGGAGAGGCCCTTCTCAAGGACCGCGCTTCTAAGTTCTACGCCTATGCCTTTGCCTGTCCGGACTTGGCTGCTTTTGAGGCGCAGATGGCCGAATGCAAAAAGCAACATCCTACTGCGCGTCATTTTTGTTGGGCAGGTCGCTGGGGACAACCTTTGGAGGAGCGCGCCAACGATGCGGGTGAGCCCGCGCATTCCGCTGGAACGCCCATTCTACATGCCCTTCAAAGTGCCGAAGTTTTGCAGTCATCCGCCATTGTCGTGCGCTATTTTGGTGGTACAAAGCTAGGGGTGCCCGGCCTCATTGCAGCCTACCGCGCCGCCACAGAGGAAGCCCTTGCTGTTGCCTACATCACAGAGGTATTTCCCATGATACACGTAACATGCGCCCTACCCTATGAAAGGATTGGGTCTGTTGAGCTTCTACTCAGGCAAGTCCATGCCCAGATCATGGATTCAACCTATGGCACCCAATGTCACCTTACTTTTTCTCTCAAGCAATTGGACTGGGCCGAACTTCAAGCGCGTTTGAAAGCCTTTACGGATATTGACGTGGTACAAAGTATATAAAGGGGTTTAGGCTAAACGCAATACAGCAGAATCTATGGGTATAGGGTGTTCGGGGTGGGTTGATCTGCCAAAACTTCCAAACATAGTCTAACAAGCCATTTGAATGTTTCGACAAATTGATGCTTCTGCACCTTATAAAAAAGCTAAATAGAGCATGAGTGCCCCATAAGCGAAGAAGAAGACCATATACTTATAGTCAAACTTTTCCCCAAAACGAATCCGGAACGCCGTCACATTTAATAAACTGGAAAAATTAGTCAAAATACTATGCAACACCACCCCTCCCCAACCAATACAGAGGGCGGTAAAGCCTTGGGCCATGACGCTCAGAAACGCCTGCTCGCCCATTTCACGATAGTGTATTCCTAAACGAAAGCCTCTGTGTTCTGAAC
>FLOH01001284.1_pt1 | contig 40051 bp, 43 predicted proteins | sample 756751 | NCBI WGS metagenome assembly FLOH01 (sample SAMEA4026879, study PRJEB14308) | marine metagenome | biome: coastal water; material: water | depth 74 m
ATGACCAGTGAAGAGGCGTTGAAAGAATTCGACCGCGAGATCAAGGCCATCGTTACCGAAGCCGCCGCGTTCGCCCAGGAAAGCCCCGAGCCCGATCCGGCCGAGTTGTACACCGACATTCTGCGGGAGGCCTAGAACGTCATGCCCATTGAAATCCTGATGCCGGCCCTGTCGCCGACCATGACCGAAGGCAAAATCGCCAAGTGGTTGAAGGCCGAGGGCGACAAGGTTGCAAGCGGCGACATTCTCGCCGAGATCGAAACCGACAAGGCGACCATGGAAGTGGAAGCCGTCGACGAGGGAACGCTCGGCAAAATTCTGATCGCCGAAGGGACCGAAGGCGTCGCCGTCAATTCGGCGATTGCCGTGATCCTGGAGGACGGCGAGGACGCATCCTCGATCACCGCTGTCGCGGCGCCGACTGCGAGTGCTCCGGTAGCCGCCACCGCGGCACCGGCCGCGAGCGCGCCGGTGGACGTCGCCCCGGCCCTGGAATCCGAACATTCCGGACCGACGGTCACGCTCACCGTTCGCGATGCCTTGCGCGACGCCATGGCCGAGGAAATGCGCGGTGATGACAGCGTTTTCCTGATCGGCGAGGAAGTCGCCCAGTATCAGGGGGCCTACAAGATATCCCAGGGCCTGCTCGACGAATTCGGCGATACGCGGGTGATCGATACGCCGATAACCGAACTCGGCTTTTCCGGGCTCGCCGTCGGCGCGGCGTTTTCCGGCCTAAAACCGATTGTCGAATTCATGACCTTCAATTTTTCCATGCAGGCCATCGACCACATCATCAATTCCGCCGCCAAAACATTGTATATGTCGGGTGGACAGATGGGCTGCCCCATCGTCTTTCGTGGCCCCAACGGTGCGGCCTCGCGGGTCGGCGCCCAGCATTCCCAGTGCTATGCCTCGTGGTATGCCCATTGTCCGGGATTGAAGGTGGTCTCGCCGTGGTCCGCCGCCGATGCCAAGGGCTTGCTCAAGTCCGCCATTCGCGATCCCAACCCGGTGATCTTCCTGGAAAATGAATTGCTGTACGGGCAAAGCTTCGAGGTTCCCGACGATCCGGATTACACGGTTCCCATCGGTCGGGCCAAGGTCGAACGGGCGGGCAGTGACGTCACCATCGTCGCTTTCTCGATCATGGTCGGCGTCGCCCTTGTCGCGGCGGAAAAACTGGCCGCCGAAGGGATCGACGCGGAAGTCATTAACTTGCGGACCATCCGCCCGCTCGATACCGAAACCATCGTTAATTCGGTGAAGAAGACCAACCGCCTGGTATCGATTGAAGAAGGCTGGCCGTTCGCCGGTATCGGCGCCGAACTGGCGGCCCGGATGATGGAACAGGCGTTTGATTACCTCGATGCGCCGGTGGTCCGGGTGCATGGCGAAGACGTACCCATGCCGTACGCCGCCAATCTTGAAAAGCTGGCCTTGCCGACGCCCGAAAGCGTCGTCGCGGCTGCCAAATCAGCCTGTTACCGTTAGGGGAGAACGCAGATGACAATTCAGGTTCTGATGCCGGCACTGTCCCCGACCATGACCGAGGGGACCCTGGCGAAATGGCTGAAAAAGGAAGGTGACCGGCTGGAAAGCGGCGATGTCCTGGCGGAAATCGAAACCGACAAGGCGACCATGGAAATCGAAGTCGTCGATGAAGGCGTGCTGGGCAAGATTCTGGTCGCCGAGGGAACGGAAGCTGTCGCCGTCAATGCCCCCATCGCCGTGATCCTCGAAGACGGCGAGAGTGCGGCGGACATAGAAGCTTCCGCAACGCCAGTCGCGCCGCCCGCACCGGCTTCCGCTCCTCCGCCGCAATCGGCGCCCGCACCGGCGGCGCTCGCCAAGGTCCCCGCCGAGGGACACATCACCGGGGCGAACAGCAAACATGGCCGGGTGTTCGCCAGCCCGCTGGCCCGCCGTATCGCCGAACAGGCAAATATGGATTTAGCGGCGATTGCCGGCAGCGGTCCCCATGGCCGGGTCGTCAAGGCCGATGTCGAAGCGGCCAGGGCCGGCGGCATGGCGCCGAAAGTGGCCCAAACCGGTGCGCCCGCGGTCACTATTGCGGGCACCGGCGGCTATACGGAAGTAGCCAATTCAACCACGCGCAAGATCATCGCCAAACGCCTGCTCGAGGCCAAGCAAACGGTGCCGCATTTTTATCTGACCATAGATTGCCGCATCGACGGGTTGCTCGAGATGCGCAAGAAGCTGAACGCCGTGGCCCCGGAAGGCGACGGCGGGTACAAGATTTCGGTCAATGATTTCGTCGTCCGCGCCGTCGCCCTGGCGCTCAAACAGGTGCCGGAAGCGAACGCGACGTGGACCGACGCCGCCATCCGCCTGTTCGACGATGTCGATGTTTCAATCGCCGTCGCGACCCCGGGCGGCCTGATCACACCGGTGGTGCGTGGCGCCGACAAGAAGGGCCTGGCCACCGTTTCAAACGAGGTCAAGGAACTGGCCGGACGGGCCCGTGACGGCAAGCTGATGCCCGAAGAATACCAGGGCGGGGGCTTCACCATTTCCAATCTGGGCATGTACGGGGTCAAGGATTTCGCGGCCATCATCAACCCGCCGCAGTCGTGCATCCTGGCCGTCGGCGCCGGCGAACAACGCCCCGTTGTCAAGGACGGCGCCCTGGCCATCGCCACCGTCATGATCTGCACCCTGTCGGTCGATCACCGTTCCGTCGATGGCGCCGTCGGCGCCCAGTTCCTGGCCGCCTTCAAGCGGATCATCGAAGAACCGCTGACCATGATGCTTTAACGGAGGGCCTTGAGCCATGGCTGAAACCTCATTCGATCTTGTCGTTATCGGCGGCGGCCCCGGCGGCTACGTCGCCGCGATCCGGGCGGCGCAGTTGAAGATGAAAGTGGCGCTGGTTGAACGCGAACACCTGGGCGGCATCTGCCTGAATTGGGGCTGCATTCCGACCAAGGCGCTGTTGCGCTCGGCCGAAATTTTCGAAAACATCAAACACGCCGAGGCCTATGGCCTGAGCGTTTCCAAGGCCGCGTTCGATCTGGAAAAGATCGTCGCCCGGTCCCGCGCCATCGCCGGCCAATTGAATGGCGGCGTCGGGCATTTGCTCAAGAAAAACAAGGTCACGGTATTTGACGGCGCGGCCAAACTGGATGGTCCCGGCAAGGTCAGGGTCGAAAAAGACGGCAAGGCCATAGCCGCCCTGACCGCAAAAAATATCATCCTGGCGCCCGGCGCCCGGGCCCGCACACTGCCCGGACTGGAACCGGACGGCAAGCTGGTCTGGACCTACAAGAATGCCCTGGTGCCCGACAGTGTGCCGAAACGTCTGCTGGTCGTCGGCTCCGGCGCCATCGGCATCGAATTCGCCAGCTTCTTCAATTCGCTGGGGTCGGACGTCACCGTCGTCGAGGTCTTGGACCGGGTGCTGCCTGTGGAGGATGCCGAAATTTCCGCCCTGGCCCACAAGGCGTTCGTCAAGGAAGGCATGACGATCATGACGTCGGCCACGCTCACAGCCCTGAAAAAAGGCAAAAATGACGTCACGGCGACGGTCGAGGCCGGCGGCAAATCGCAAAACATTACGGTCGATCGGGTGATCCTCGCCGTCGGCATCGTCGGCAATGTGGAAGACCTCGGGCTCGAAGGCACCAGGATCAAGGTCGACCGCACGCACATTGAAATCGACCAGTGGAGCCAGACCGGTGAGCCCGGCGTTTACGCAATCGGCGACGTCGCCGGCCCGCCGTGGCTGGCCCACAAGGCATCCCACGAAGGCATCATCTGCGTCGAGAAGATCGCCGGGTTGAAAGACGTACATCCGCTTGATCCGTCGCGGATTCCCGGCTGCACCTATTGTCGCCCGCAGATAGCCAGCGTCGGCCTGACCGAACAGGCGGCGAAGGACAAGGGGCATTCAGTCAAGGTCGGCCGGTTCCCGTTTATGGCCAACGGCAAGGCGATCGCGCTCGGCGAACCCGAAGGCCTGGTGAAGACCGTGTTCGACGCCAAGACCGGCGAGTTGCTGGGCGCCCACATGATCGGCGCCGAAGTCACCGAGCTGATCCAGGGCTATGGCATCGCCAAGACCCTGGAAACCACGGAAGCCGATTTGATGCACACGGTCTTCCCGCACCCGACCCTAAGCGAAATGATGCACGAAAGCGTGCTCGACGCCTACGGCAAGGCCATTCATTTCTAATGCCCGAGGTCATCACAATCCGCCCGGTTGTTCGGTCCGACCGCACGGCCTGGGGTCAGCTGTGGAAAGGCTATTGCGATTTTTACGAAGAAACCGTCGCCGATCCGGTCACCGAGGCCACCTGGGAGAAATTCTTCGATGACGGGGCGCCGCTGTTTTCGCTTGTCGCCGAAGACAGCACCGGCGTCGCCGTCGGTTTCGTCAATTGTGTGGTCGGCGACAGCACCTGGGCCTTGAGCGCCGATTGTTACCTGGAAGACCTGTATGTCGATCCCGGTGTTCGCGGCCGGGGTACGGGTCGCGCGTTGATCGATGCGGTTCTCGAAAAAGCCCGCGGCGAAGGCTGGCGGCGGGTGTACTGGCAAACCCATAAAACCAACACGGTGGCGCGCGCGTTATACGAAAAGATAGCCCCGGTTAGCGACTGGGTGATATACGAAGTTAGCGTCTGATTTTCCAAGGAACAGGATAACAATGAGCGACGTTCACCCTCTTCGCCTGCGCCATCCCGAAAAAGCCAACAAGCCGGAAAATCCGAGCCCGCGCAAACCGGCATGGATCCGGGTCAAGGCGCCGACATCCAAGGCTTACGGAGAAACCCGCCGGCTGATGCGCGAACACGGATTGAATACTGTGTGCGAGGAAGCGGCGTGTCCGAATATCGGCGAATGCTGGGCCCGCAAACACGCGACAATGATGATCCTGGGCGATATCTGTACCCGGGCCTGCGCCTTTTGCAACGTCGCCACCGGCAAGCCGGGCGCCGTCGATCCGCTTGAACCTGAAAATGTCGGTCTTTCAGTGGCCAAGTTGGGCCTGCGTCACGTCGTCATCACCTCGGTCGATCGGGACGATCTGGGCGACGGCGGGGCCGGGCATTTCGTCGCGACGATCAAAGCCCTGCGCCACCATGCCCCGGATACCACCGTCGAAGTGCTGACGCCTGATTTTCGGGACAAGCCCGGCGCCCTGGAAGCGGTTATCGAGGCCAGGCCGGATGTCTTCAACCACAATCTGGAAACCGTGCCCCGACTCTATCCTGCAATCCGCCCCGGCGCGCGCTATTATCATTCCCTGCGGCTGCTCGATCAGGCGAAACGGCTTGGACCTGAAATTTTCACCAAGTCGGGGCTGATGGTCGGCCTTGGCGAGGAGAAGGCAGAAGTCTTGCAGGTGATGGACGATATGCGCATCGCCGGAATCGACTTTTTGACCATTGGCCAGTACCTGCAACCGACCACGCGACACGCCGGGGTCGACCGCTACGTCACGCCGGAGGAATTCGATGAATACTGCCGGATTGGTCTGGCCAAGGGTTTTTTGCTGGTCGCCGCGACGCCGCTGACCCGATCCTCCTATCACGCCGACAGTGATTTCGCGGCGCTGCAGAAAAGTCATAAGAAGTAAAGCGATGCCCACACACGCCGAAAAAAAACTGCTTCCCCATAGCCCCGAACAGATGTTCGATCTGGTCGCCGATGTCGCCCGCTACCCGGAATTCCTGCCGTGGTGCATCGCGACGCGGATAAAATCCAGCGACGACGGGGTGATGATCGCCGACATGGTGATCGGCTTTAAGGTCTTTCGCGAACAATTCTCATCCCGGGTAACCCTGGAGCGGCCAAATCGCATCGATGTGGCCTATCAGAACGGTCCATTCAAATACCTGGAAAACCACTGGGTGTTCGAAGCCCAGGGCGAGGGTAGCTGCCTGGTCGATTTCAATGTTGATTTTGAATTCCGCTCGAGAATTCTCGAGCGCGCCATCGGCAGGGTCTTCACCGAAGCGGTACATCGCATGGTCAGCGCGTTCGAAACCCGCGCCGACGCTCTTTACGGCTGAGATCGTTCCAACAGCAATTCAAGCGCCGCTGCCACCGCCTGCAATCGGATGGACTCGCGGTCGCCGTTAAAAACATGGCGGCGGTGCAGGGTCGGTGCATTTTTCCGGGCGCTCGCTATGTGGACCAGGCCGACCGGCTTCTGCGCGCCGCCGCCGCCGGGTCCGGCGATACCGGTCACGGATACGGAAATATCGATTTCCGGGGACCGGATCGCGCCTTCGGCCATGGCCCGGGCGACGGGTTCGCTGACCGCGCCATGGGCCGCCAGCAATTCGGCGGCGACGCCCAGCAATTCGGTTTTTGCCTCGTTGGCATAGGTCACGAAGCCCCGGTCGAGGACCTGGGACGATCCGGGAACGGCGCTCAAGGCCCCGGCGACCAGGCCACCGGTACAGGATTCGGCCAAGGCCAGTTTCAGCCCGTTATTATGGCAGGCCGTGAGTACCCGTTCGGCCAGTTGCAGCAGTTTTGGCGGGTACATGGCTATGCCCCCAAAAGCAGGACAATTAACGTCAGCGCCAGACCGGCATAGACCCCGGCCATCAGGTCATCGAGCATAATCCCCAGGCCGCCCTTGATGGTGCTGTCGGCCCAGGAGACCGGCCAGGGTTTGAAGATATCGGCGATCCGGAACAGTGCCAAGGCGGCGCCGTAAAGGGCAAGGTCGGGCGAAAAAGGCGCAAAATAGGCGACAGGGAGCAACGTCAACCATTGCCCGGCGACTTCATCGATGACCACCGGGCCGGGATCTTCACCGCCAAGCAAGTCGGTGTACCCGTTTGCCGCCCATATTCCGATGCCGAAAACGACCACGGTGGCGACGGCCAGCCAGATCCATCCGCCGTTCATGTGAATCACCCAAGCCAGTGGCAGGGCGGCCAGCGATCCCCATGTTCCGGGCGCCTTCGGCAGCAACCCCGATCCGAACCAGGTCGCCAGCAAAACGGCGGGATGCTTCAACACAGCCGCGGGATGACCGGCGACGGGAGGGCCTTTTGCGCCTGTTCCGGAGAGATTTTCCGACATTTTGCCCTACGATCCGTTGTTTTTATGCCGATACGGTCCTGAATGCCTGAACCGGTTCGGCGGGGTCAAATTAGCCTGATATCCAAGGAAAATGCACCCCGAAACGTTATATGAGTGATACAGCTTGCTTTATTTTGCGGCCATCAAATGGCCTAACGGACTTGCAACAAAGGATTCTAACCGATACTTTCTTGGTCATTGGACGAGGGATTCCGAATAATAAAAATTTCCGGTGGTGAAACCGGATCAGGATATTGGGTCAAAGAGGCTTTAATTTATGCGAGAGACGAAAAAGCACGATGGTTTTATGGCGCGGTTCAAGCGTTTGAGACTCAGGCTGTTTCCCGAGCGTCAGGTCGTTCTTCGAACCGATGGCCGGGTATCGTTTGTTACGCTGTCCCATCGCCTGCAACTGGGCTTCGTCGGTATTTTATTTCTTTTCGGCAGCTGGACGGCATATTCCAGCGTCAGTTACCTGCTAAACGACAAAATCCTTGATAGCAAAGACGGCGAAATCGCTTCGGCACGCCTGGCCTATCGCAGCCTGCTTATGGAAGTCGCGACCTATCAGCAGAAGTTCACCTCAATCACCCGTGATCTGGAAGACAACCATTCCATGATGCTGGGGCTGGTCCAGCAAAATGCCGGCCTGCAGCAAAATCTGAAGGTCGTTTCCGCGCAATTACAATCGACCGAACAGGAACGCGAAGGCGTCCGCCTGGCCCGTGAAGAATTGCGCAAGCAGCTTTCCAATGTCGAAGGAAGACTGTTAGCCATCAACAGCCATAACTATGCGCTTAAGGACAATCTCAGTACCGTTGAAGGCGATTTGCAACAGGTGCTTGGCGAACGCAACGCGGCCCTGTTCGAAGGATCCCGCATGCGCCGACAGATCGGCAGCCTGGAAAGTCGCCTGGTGACCCTGGAAACTTCCGAGATAGAAGCGGTTCAGCAGCTCAAGGAGCGGACTCTCGGCTACAATGACAATATGCAAAGGGTGATCCAGTTGACCGGGATCAATACCGAAAAGTTGCTCGACGCCAATGGCGTTTTGAAGGGGCAGGGGGGCCCGTTCATTCCAGCCAAGCCCGATGGCCTGGTTGCCAGCAAGCTAAAGGCGAGCCTGACCGAACTTGACCAGCATTTGCTGCAATCCGAAGCGCTGCAGGACGTCATGGGCAAATTGCCGCTGGCATCGCCTTTGACGTCGTACCGGGTGACCAGCCCGTATGGAAAACGGCGTGATCCCGTCAATAAAAAATGGGCCGCCCATTACGGACTGGATATGGCCAGCCCGCTTAAATCAGGCGTTTACGTCGCCGCCCCCGGTAAAGTCATCAAGGCCGGCTGGAAAGGTAAATATGGTCGGTTCATCGAAATTGATCATGGCTCAGGCATTAAAACCCGCTATGGGCATCTGTATAAAATTCTTGTTAAAAAAGGCCAGCAGGTCAATTTCGGTGATAAGATAGGATTGCTGGGCTCATCCGGGCGCAGCACCGGAGCGCATCTTCATTACGAAATTGCCTTCAAGGGAAGAAACCTGAATCCGGTCAAATTTTTCAAGGCGGGTCGATATGTTTTCCAAGAATAAAAATACCCGGTCGAAAAATACGCCGACCGTGGTCCCGGTCAAACCTGCGGCCCCTTCGATCATCAGCGTCGATTTGAAAATCGAAGGAAACCTGAACAGCGATGGTGAAATTCAGGTCGATGGATCGGTCCGGGGCGACATTACGACGAAAAAGCTTCTGGTCGGTGATACTGCCGATATCAGGGGCCAGATTTTTGCCGATTCGATTCATGTGTACGGCAAAATTGAAGGACAAATAAAATCACGAGAAGTCGTCCTCGCCAAGACGGCCCACGTTGTCGGCGATATCTTGCATGAAAATCTGTCCATAGAGCCCGGGGCTTTCCTTGAAGGCCTGTGCAAGAGGATCAGCGAAGCCGATTTGGCAGAATCCGTGAAAACGAGCGCCGTCCAAAGCGATTTGAATAGCCCGTCCACCGGAGACCCGGATTTCAAAAAGGGCGCAAATCAGGCGTACCGTGCCCAGGGCTTGTCGGGTAATTAAAGGCCAAACAGCGGCGGCAGTTCCGACAGGGTCTTGAGTTCGTTTTCGGGCTGGCCCGGAAGCCGTTCACTTTTCTGTCCGAACCGGTTAACCCAATTGACCCTGAAGCCGAAGTTGGCGGCGCCCGATGCATCCCAGGCATTGGACGACATGAAGCAAATCCGTTCGGCCGGCACACCCAGGGTATCAACGGCCATCTGGTAGACACTGATACAGGGCTTGTATATGCCGATATCATCGACGGAGATGACGCCATCCAGCAGGTCTGAAATTCCGGCATTATTTACCGCCGCCGCAAGCATTTTCGGTGTCCCGTTGGACAGGATCGCGCATTTCATGCCGCCGTTTTTCAATCGGCTCAGGACATCCTTGACCTCGCCGTAGGCATCAAGTTCCATAAACATGTTCAACAAGCGTTGACGAAGTTCGGCATCGCCGTCCAGTCCCAGGGTTTCCAGCGCGTAGTCCAGGCTATCGCTGGTGACCTGCAAAAAATCGGCATATTCATCCATCAAGGATCTCAACCAGGTGTATTCCAGTTGCTTGGTGCGCCACAGGGTGGACAGTGGCCCGGCCTTGTCGCCAAGCGCATCGCCGCAATTGGCGGCGGCCGCGGCGACATCGAACAAAGTGCCATAGGCATCGAATACACAAGCATCAATATCCTTCATAATATTGTCCGTTATCAATAGGTTAAGGAGAATTTATCGGGATGTAACATCATCTGGAAAGATCGCCATCCAGGGTTTCAGCAACTTCTGTTTCAGACAGCCGCAAACGGTAAATTTGAAGATTTTCCAGGACCCTTTGCACGTAATTGCGGGTTTCGGTTATGGGGATCATTTCGATCCAGTCGACATTGTCGACACCCGTGTCGCCCGGCGTGCCATTCATGCGGGACCATTTCCTGGCCCGCGCCGGCCCGGCGTTGTAGGCGGCCAGAGACAGCACGTAGGACCCTTCGAATTCATCAATCAACCCGGCGACATAGGCCTGGCCAAGCAACATGTTGTATTGCGGGTCGCCGGTCAGCCGCTTCTTCGAATACGGTATGTGCAGTTGCCGGGCGACGCGTTTTGCCGTCGCCGGCATGAGTTGCATCAGGCCCTGGGCGTTTGCGTGACTTTTTGCCGTCGTGCTAAAGGCGCTTTCCTGCCTGATCATGGCCAGCACCAAAGGCTTCTCAAGTTTGTAATCCGGTGACCTGGCGCGCAGCGGCGGCGGCGCGATGATCGGATACCCGGCGTCGATAAATTCTATGCCATCGCGGCTTGATTGCTTGGCGATGCTGATGCCCAGGTCCGGTCGTCCGAGCGCATGGGCGAGTTCGGCCGTCATTTTTCGCCACGACGGCGAGGCATCGGAATTGGCGAGGGCCAGGGCGAAAGGTTTCAGGCGGTCACCTTCGTCGACCTGATACAGCAATTCCATGACCTGGTGAAGTTCATGCCGGGCAAATGCGTCGGCCTCATCCGGTTGCGCGGAAATGCCCTGGGGCAATCGCAGTCCATGGCCGGGACCAAGCCGGGAAGCTGCCAGTTGCCCGTAGTAGGCCGTCGGCAGCGCCGCGGCGGTACGATACCACTCCTCGGCGGTTTCCTGATCATCAAGGGCTTCCGCCGCCCGAGCCGCCCAATAAGCGCCGCGGGCACGGCTGACGGGATATTTTACGCCCTCGTACAGGGACATAAAGTGGCTCAAGGCGGCTTTCGGATCATTCAAAAACCTGAGCGAAATCCATCCGGCCATCCATTCCGCATCGGCGAAATTCGCGCCCTGATCCAGACGGTTATCGGCGACTATTCGATAAGCGTCGGAAATATGACCTTTTTGCAGGGCCAGACGGGCCAGATAGGCGCGTTCTTTCCACCACAAATCTGCCCTGACAAGGTTATCCGGGGCGGGGCTCAGAAGTTCAACCGCCGATTCGTAATGCCCCTTGCTGCGGCGCCAGCGCAAGCGTTCGTATACCAGTCCGGGATCGTTCTGTAATTCCGGTGCGATCCTGGCGATGGCCTTGTCGACGTTGCCAAGCCGGTGGCGCAGCATCAGTCGTGCCTCGGCCACGGCGCGCTGGCCGGATTTGACTTTCCAGATCATCCGTCTCGCCGGCCAGTTGCGGCCTTCCCAAAGAAGCCGGTCGAGTCGCTTCAGGTTATCCTCGGCGCTCAGATACTTCCGGTATCGCTGGTAAAATATCTTTTCCGGTCGTTTGGCGAAGTTGTTGTTGGTCCAGGTATCGCGAATTTCAGCTCGGGCCTCGTCCTTCCTGCCAAGGGCCAGCAGGGCGCGGATATGCTGGATGCGGCCAGAGGTCGAAAGCGGCGGATGATCCTGGAACCAGGCGAGCGCGGTTTCCGGGGCGAGAGAATCTTTCATGGCTTCTTCGGCGCGACGGGCCAACAGGTTCTGATCGGGCCAGGTGGGGTTTTCAGCGATGAAGGCGGCAATTTCGGCGAAGGATTTGGCGCCGCCCAGGCGGGAATATTCAAACCATTTGTAAGTTTTCAGGAGCAGCGGATTTTCTGCTTTCGCCGCGAGCCGGGCGCCCTTTCGCCAGCGGTCCTGGGTGGCGGCCTTGAAGGCGGCCTTCGCCGTGTGGACATCATCGTCGCTCAGAAAATCCGCCGAAGCCGCAACCGGACGGATCAGGACAATGGCAAATACGGCGATTATGACGCGGAGCGCAAAGCCCATTAATTCTCCCCGACCGGCAAAATCCGGTCCCGATGCTCGCAGCAGCAAGACACTACGACGCCCGAGCCTAACATATCAAGCCGGGCGGCGGTCATATTGCGGTGATCCATACGCTTGCCCCACCCCGGCGGTAAGGGTATGGTGCGCGCCTTGATTTTGAATTTTGTCGTGGAGGAAGCCATGTTGAAGGGATCGTGCGTCGCCCTGATCACCCCGTTTGCCAATGGCAAGGTAGACGAGGCCGGCTTTAAATCTTTCGTCGAATGGCAGATCGGCGAAGGCACCGATGGGCTTATTCCGTGTGGCACGACAGGCGAATCGCCGACCTTGACCCACGACGAGCACATGCACGTAACCGAACTGTGCATCACACAGGCGGCGGGCCGGGTGCCGGTGTTGGCCGGCGCCGGGTCCAATTCGACGGCGGAAACCGTGGCCCTGGTCAAGCACGCCCACAAGGCCGGCGCCGATGCCGCCCTGGTGGTCATGCCCTATTACAACAAGCCGACCGCGGAAGGCCAATACCGGCATTTCAAGGCCGCCGCCGAAGCCGCCGATATCCCCATTTACATCTACAACATTCCGGGCCGCAGCATCGTTGATATGACCATCGAAACCATGGCCCGGCTGGCCGAATTGCCGGGTATTGTCGGCGTCAAGGATTCGACCAGCGACCTGGCGAGGCCCATCGCAACCCGCCTTGCCATCGGTCCCGACTTTATTCAGATGTCGGGCGAAGATGCGACAGTCGTGCCATTTTTGGCCGCCGGCGGTCATGGCTGTATTTCGGTAACCGCAAATATCGCGCCGCGCATGTGCGCCGAACTGCACGATGCCTGGGCCGCTGGCGATATGAATACCGTCATGGATTTGCAGGATCGCCTGATGCCGTTGCACAGTGCCATGTTCTGCGAAGCCAGCCCGGGCCCGGTCAAGTATGCCGCCCAATTGCTTGGCAAAAGTTCGGCCGAGACGCGCCTGCCGCTGTGCGAAATTGCCGAGAGTTCAAAAATTCAGGTCAAAGACGCCCTCGTTTCGGCCGGTCTTTTGAACTGAAGCTCTCCCGCGTGGGGGCGTGCGTCCTATGGCCAGCAAAAAAAAGAAAAAACCCCCGACCAATATCGCCGCCCAGAACCGCAAGGCGCGCCACGATTTTTCCATCGAGGAAAATTTCGAGGCCGGCATAATGTTGTTCGGGACCGAGGTTAAGTCATTGCGGGAAGGGCGGGCGACGATTACCGAGGCCTTCGCCAGCGAAAAGAATGGCGAATTGTTCCTGCTGAATGCCTACATTCCGGAATACAACGCGGCCAGTCACTTCACCCACGATCCGAAACGACCGCGCAAATTGTTGTTACACCGGCGCGAGATCGCCAAGCTTGATGTCGCCGTCAATCGCAAAGGGATGTCGCTGGTTCCCCTGAGCATTTATTTTAACGACCGCGGCATCGCCAAGGTCGATCTGGCCCTGGCGCGCGGCAAACAAAAGGCCGACAAACGCGCCGACGTCAAGGACCGGGACTGGAAACGCCAGCAATCCCGTTTGCTGCACGAGAAAAGGTGACTTGTTCCCGGGGCAAACAGACCATAGTGTGTTGGTCGGTTATATGGATACTTCAGGAAGGGTCGCCAAATGACAGGTAAACCGTTGTTGCATCTTGTTTTCGGGGGCCATGTGGATGACCCGCAAACCCTGGATTTCACCAGCTGCGACAATCTGGATATCGTCGGTATTTTCCCCAGTTACAAGTTGGCGCTGGAAGCCTGGCGGGGCGCCTCGCAAAAACGCGTCGACGAGGCGGACGTGAAATATGTCATCGTCCACATGCACCGCCTGTTCGATCCCGAAACCGGGAAAGAGACGGACCTGGAAGAATAACCGGGGCCGTCAGTCGCTTCCGTCCAGCTTGCGGTCGTCCAGTTCCTTGGATTGCCTGGCGGCGCTGTCTTCGTCGGCTTTCTTGTCGCTTTTATTCTGGCCGAAGGTAACCCGGTTCTGACTGGCCTGCTTTTTCCCAAGCGCCTTGTCCCGATTTTTCCGGGCCTTGTTCAGATTGACAATGTCTGCCATAGCCGTTCCCAGGTAATTTGGTTCAAGATCGGCAAACAATAGCATATCAGAGCACATTCAACCAATATTGACCCATCAAATGGTTCAATACTGGTTGAATGTGCTCTGGCCCGTCGGTCCCGATCACAAAAATGTCAATGACCGTTCGAAGACGGAATGAAACATCGCTTCGGTCAGTCGACCAGTATTGGTGTTGTAGCGGGAACAATGATAGCTATCGACGAGTGATCTGCCACCCGGCAGGGGATGGCAGGCCGCGTGGGCGAAGCGATGGGCCGCCTTTTTCAGGCCGAACACCGACAAAACCGCACCATGGGCGACGCCGCCCAGCGCGATGACCACCTTCAGGGCCGGCATGGCGGCGATTTCGGCCGCGAGGAAAGGCCGGCAGGCATTGATTTCCGCCGCAATAACCTTGTTTTGCGGCGGCACGCAGCGAACTGCATTGGCGATCCGGCAGTTGTTGAGCCGTATGCCGTCATCGGGTCTGGCCTCGTATTGACCGCTCGCCATGCCGTATTTGACCAACGTCGGGTAAAGCAAATCACCGGCGGCGTCTCCGGTGAAGGGACGCCCGGTCTGATTGGCGCCTTTCAGGCCCGGGGCCAGGCCGACGATCAACACCCCGGAATCCAGGTCACCAAACGACGGCACCGGCGCGTTGTGCCAGTCGGGCCAGGTCCGGCGACTGGCATTGCGATAGTCGACCAGCCGCGGGCACAGCGGGCAGTCGGCCTTTGGAAACCGCGGTTTTTTCACACCACTTCGACTTCCGGATCTGCGGCCAGCAGGTGATAACCTTCTACGCCACCGGGACTGCTGTCGGGAACCCCGCCTTTGCGACGTATTTTGCTTTTCAGCGTGGCCAGATCGACAAATATGTCGGCCTGCCGGCGCAGTTCATCCGCGGCCATGGGCGGATGGGATTCAACGGTGCTGATCACGGTGACCCTTTTGCCCCGCCGCTGGACCGCCTCGACCAGCCGGCGGAAATCGCCATCGCCGGAAAACAGCACGATGTGGTCCAGATGTTCGCTGATCTCGAGCATATCTACGGCCAGTTCGATGTCCATATTGCCCTTGATCTTGCGTCGTCCGGCGGAATCGGTGAATTCCTTGGCTTGCTTGGTGACCAGCGTATAGCCGTTGTAATCGAGCCAGTCGACGAGGGGACGGATCGGCGAAAAATCCTGATCCTCGAGCAATGCGGTGTAATACATGACCCGGATGACCCGGGCCTGCGAGCGAAACAGCTTTAACAGTTGCTTGTAGTCGATATCAAAGCCGAGCGCCCGTGCCGAGGCATACAGATTGGCCCCGTCGATAAACAGGCCGACCCGTTCGTCTGAATGAAAATCCATAATAATAATCCATAATTACAATATGTTATGATAAATAAAGTATGTAAAAAATTAATTATAAATAGAAAAACAATGCATCATCTTATATACCTATGTTTCCCGTGTTGAACCTGCAAGATGTAATTGGAGCCGACCCTTGATCCTCGTCGCCATTGGCGCCAATCTGCCCAATCCGGTCCATGGTCCGCCGTTATCAACCTGCAAGGCTGTCCTGCCGGAACTGGAGCGTGCCGGACTGACGATTACCGGAATTTCCAGATGGTATGAAAGCGCCCCCGTGCCGGCGTCATCCCAGCCCTGGTATGTCAATGGCGTCATCGCCGTCGCGACGACCCGGAACGCGCCCGAAGTGCTGGCAAACCTGTTGGCGGTAGAGGCCCAATTCGGACGGCTCAGGGGCCAGCGTAATGCCGCCAGGACGCTCGATCTGGACCTGATAGCCTATAACGATTTGATCCTCGAAGACGACACCGGGACCCATGCGCTGATTTTGCCGCACCCGCGCCTGCACCAAAGATCCTTTGTCTTACGCCCCTTGGCCGATGTGGCGCCCCAATGGCGTCACCCGAAATTGGGGTTGTCGGTCGATCAATTGATCGCCGATCTGGAAAATCCCGGCTCGGCGCGCCCGATTACGGAATGATATGACCTGTATTTCCTTGCTTTCTGGCGGTTGCCGCAATATATAATCGCCCATCCTGTCCAGATTTTCCTGCGGAGAAATTGATTAATGGCTCGTGTAACAGTCGAAGACTGCGTCCTCAAGATTCCCAATCGCTTCAAGTTGGTCATGTTGTCGGCTCAAAGGGCGCGCAATATCAGCGCCGGCGCCCCGATGACGGTGGAAAAAGATAACGACAAAAACCCCGTCGTCGCGCTAAGAGAAATCGCCGATGAGACCGTCGATCTCGATGATCTTGAAGAAGGGCTGATCAAGGGCCTGCAGCGCCATGTGGAAATGAATGATCCGGAAGAAGAAGATTTCGACATTCTTGCCATTCAGCAAGGACAATCCGAAAGTGAAGCGGGATCCGTCGAAGGCGAGGGCAATCAGCTTAAATCCAACATGTATCAGGATGTCGATATATCCGAACCGGCCGGGGAATAGGCTTAAGTCTTAAACCAGGAAGCGAATTCATGATTGGTCTTTCCCTTTTGATTAGTCACCGGGAGAGGCCGCTTTGATCCGCCAATTCGAGCTCGTCGAGCAGGTAAAATCCTACGATATCAATGCCGACGAAGAAGCCCTGAACCGGGCTTATGTGTTTTCCATGAAAGCCCATGGCAACCAGAAACGGGCCTCGGGCGACCCGTATTTCCTGCACCCGCTGGAAGTCGCCGGCATCCTTACCGACTATAAACTCGACGCCGCCACCATCATCACGGCGCTGCTTCACGATACCATCGAAGACACCCTGGCCACCGAGGAAGAAATCGCCGCCCTGTTCGGCCCCGAAATCGCCCGCCTGGTCGAAGGCGTGACCAAACTGACGCTGATTGAAATGCAGTCGGATCACGCCAAACAGGCGGAAAATTTTGGCAAGTTGCTGGTCGCCATGTCGGAAGATATTCGCGTTCTTCTGGTCAAGCTTGCCGACAGGTTGCACAACATGCGAACCCTTCATTTTATCAAAAACGAAGACAAGCGTCGCCGTATCGCCAAGGAAACCATGGAAATTTTCGCCCCGCTTGCCGAACGCATCGGTATGCAGGAGATGAAAAACGAACTGGAAGACCTGGCCTTTGCGGAAATCAACCCCGAAGCCCGCCAATCGATCGTCGCCCGGCTTGACTATTTACGTGAAGAAGGCGGCGATCTGGTTTCCAGGATCAACGATGAACTGACCGCTACCCTTAAGGCCGGGGGCGTCAAAGCCGATATTCACGGCCGCGAAAAACTGCCTTATTCGATCTGGCGCAAGATGCAATTCAAGAACGTCGCCTTCGAGCAGCTTTCCGATGTCATGGCATTTCGCATTATCGTCGGCAGCGTCGAAGACTGTTATCGGGCGCTGGGTATCATCCACAGTACCTACCGCGTGGTGCCGGGCCGTTTCAAGGACTACATCAGTACGGCCAAGCCAAACGGCTACCGGTCCATACACACCGGTGTGCTGGGGCCGGACCAGCACCGCATCGAGATTCAGATCAAGACCCTTGATATGCACGAAATCGCCGATAACGGCGTCGCCGCCCATTGGACTTACAAGCAGAAGGCCGGAAAAACCGAAGGCAGGCAATATCGCTGGCTGCGCGAGCTGCTGGATATTCTTGAACATGCCGCCGGGCCCGAGGAATTTCTCGAGCACACCAAGCTGGAAATGTTTCAAGATCAGGTGTTCTGTTTCAGCCCAAGGGGTGACCTGATCAATATGCCCCAGGGCGCGACGCCCGTCGATTTTGCCTATGCCGTGCATTCGGAAGTCGGTGATCGCTGCGTCGGGGCCAAGGTCAACGGTCGCATGGTTCCCCTGCGCAGCGAACTGCAAAACGGCGATCAGGTCGAAATCCTGACATCGAAAGCCCAGACGCCTTCACCCACTTGGGAAAGGTTCGTCGTTACCGGCAAGGCCAGGGCGCGCATCCGCCGCTTTATCCATTCCCAGGAAAAAGAACAGTATGTGCAACTGGGCCGGGCGATCCTGCAACGGGCGTTTCGTGAAGAAGGTTATGAATTCACCGAAAAAGCCCTGACCGGGGTGCTGAAGGTATTCAAGCAGGGCTCAAGCGATGATCTGACCGCCCAGGTCGGCGCCGGGCATGTTTCGGCCCGCGACGTGGTCGAGGCGGTATTCCCGGCAACCAAGAAAAGCCGGGATGATAAAGTCGTCCCCATCGATCAAATCAAGAAAAAGCCCGCCAAAGGCAAGGGCAACGGCAAGGATGAGAACGCCATCGCCATCAAGGGCCTGATCCCGGGAATGGCGGTCCATTACGCCGGTTGCTGTCACCCCCTGCCGGGAGACCGCATCGTCGGCATCATCACCACCGGCAAGGGTGTGACGATCCACACCATAGATTGCGAAACCCTTGAAACCTATGCCGATACCCCCGAACGCTGGCTTGACGTATCGTGGCAAAAAGGTTCTGAATTGCCCGATTACCATGTCGGCAGAATTCATTTGACGGTGGTTAATGAACCGGGAAGCCTGGGCACGTTGTCCATGGTGATCGGCCGCAATGAAGGCAATATTTCCAATCTGAAAATCACCAACCGCACGCGCGAGTTTTTCGATTTGCTGATCGATGTGGAAGTTCGCGATGTCAAACATCTGGCGGATATTATCGCGGCCTTGCGGGCGACCCCGGCGATTAACACGGTCGAACGCGCAAGAGGTTGAATTCCTTTAAAAAATAGACAACATTGCGACAATGTTTCAACGCCGTGAAAAACAACAATTGCATCAGCGGGCCCGCGACTTTCTGTGGCCGAGCCGCGGCTGGAAACGTTCGACCTTGTACCTGTTTCACCGGGTTGGGCGACTGCCGGGTACGCCTTATGCCATCGCCGCCGGTTTCGCCTGCGGTGCGGCTGTTTCCTTTACCCCGTTTGTCGGCCTGCATTTCGTTTTCGGTGCCCTGTGCGCCTGGCTGATGCGGGCCTCCATACTTGCCTCGGCCATCGGTACGGCTGTCGGTAATCCCTGGACGTTCCCTTTTATCTGGGCCTGGATCTATAACATCGGCCTGTGGATGCCATTTGGCGGCGACAGCGGCGGCGAAGGAACAAAGGATTTTTCGGCCATGTTCGCGTCGATGATCGAAGCCATGCTGAACTTCGACATGGCCTATTTATTCCACACGGTCTGGCCGGTATGGTGGCCCATGTTGCTGGGCAGTATTCCCAGCGCTATTCTGGTCTGGCTGATTTTCTTTTTTACCCTGCGACCGTTGGTCGCCTCTTATCAACACCGAAGGCTGCGCCGCCGCAAGCGTGGCGAAACACAAACAAAAGACACGGAAACCCGAAAATGAGCGGATATTTACGACTGGGCGTCAACATCGACCACGTGGCGACGATTCGAAATGCCCGCGGCGGCGGTCATCCCGACCCGGTCGAGGCCGCGAAACTGGCCGTCAGGGCCGGCGCCGACGGCATCACCGCCCACCTGCGCGAAGACCGGCGGCATATATCCGACACCGATATCACCCGGCTATGTAACGAAATCGACAAGCCGCTTAATCTGGAAATCGCGGCGACGGACGAAATGCTGGAAATAGCCCTGAGCCATGTCCCCCATGCCGCCTGCATCGTGCCGGAAAAACGCGAAGAGCGCACCACCGAAGGCGGGCTCGACGCGCGCGGTGGCCACAACCGGCTGGCGCCCTTCGTCAGTACGCTTGGCAAAGCCGGAATTCGGGTGTCGCTGTTCATCGAACCTGACCTGGAACAGCTTGACGCCGCCAAAGACCTTGGCGCGCCGGTCGTCGAATTGCACGTCGGCGCGTATTGTGACGCCACGGGTGAAGCCCGGGAAGCCCAACTGACCCGGATCGTCCAGGCCGCGGCCCATTGCCATGAAATTGGCCTGGAATGTCACGCCGGCCATGGTTTGACGTTCGATACGGTCAAGCCCGTCGCGGCGATTCCAACGATCACCGAATTGAATATCGGCCATTTCCTGATCGGCGAGGCAATTTTCGTTGGTCTTGAGCAAAGCATCCGTGATATGCGCCGTCATATGGATGAGGCCCGCGACCTCTAATTTCCGATCCAACTTGACATTGCCTGCGGCGGCTGGCTTGATCTGCCGGAATTTTCTGGCCGGTGCCCGGTCTAAGTATTTTGTATCAATCAGTTAGGCGGCGTTCTTAAATATGAGTCAAAAAACCAGCGGCAGTTTCAAAGAAACCGTCGTAACCGTGGTTTATGCGGTCATCATTGCGCTGGGTATTCGTACCTTTGCTTACGAGCCATTTAATATTCCTTCCGGGTCGATGATCCCGACGCTGCTGATTGGCGACTATCTTTTCGTCTCCAAGCTGAGTTTCGGATACAGCCGATATTCGCTGCCGTGGGCGCTGCCGTTGATACCGGATCGGATATTTTTCAGCGAGCCCGAACGGGGCGACGTAGCCGTGTTCCGGCTGCCGACCGATACCAGCGTCGATTATATCAAGCGGCTGGTCGGCCTGCCGGGCGATAAAATTCAGGTTATCGGCGGTATTTTGCATATAAATGGCGAAGCGGTCACACGGCAGCAAACCGATGATTACCTGACAACCGACAGCCTGGGCAACGTGCGCCGGACGCCCCGGTATATCGAAACCCTGCCCGGTGGTCGGCGCCATTATATCCTTGAAGCGCTGGGCGACAACGGCAACAAAGACAACACCGACGTTTATTCGGTGCCGGCGGGGCATTATTTCGCCATGGGCGACAATCGTGATAATTCACAAGACAGCCGTTATCTCGACGCCGTCGGATTTATTCCAAGAGAAAACCTCATAGGCCGGGCCAAATTCCTGTTTTTCTCTATTGACGGCGACGGCTGGAATGCCTGGGAATTCTGGAAATGGCCGGCGAAAATCCGCTACGGCCGGCTGTTTAACGGCATTGAATAATTCCCATGTGGTGAGGGTGTGGAAAATATGAAAAATTCTGTCACCGAATTGGAAAATGTTCTCGGCCATGCTTTCAAGAATCCGCGGTTGCTGGAACAGGCCCTCAATCATCCCAGCCTGGCGCGCTCGAAGGTCGAGCGCAAGGACAGCAATCAACGCATGGAATTCCTCGGCGACCGGGTGCTCGGGCTGATCATTGCCGACATGCTGTACGAGGCCTATCCCGATGAAGAAGAAGGCGCCATGGCGCGCCGCCATACGGCCCTCGTGCGACGGGAATCCCTAAGTCGCATCGCCCATGAAACCGGACTGGCGCCTTTTGTCAAGATGGCCTCTTCGGAACAGGAAGCCGGTGGACGGGAAAACCCGGCCTTGCTGGCCGATGCCTGCGAAGCCGTGATCGCGGCTATTTATCTTGATGATGGTTTGGCATCGGCGGATAAATTCATCCGCCGGTACTGGCAACCGCTGATGGTCGAAACCGCACTGCCGCCGCAAGATGCCAAGACCGGGTTACAGGAATATGCCCAGGCCCAGGGGATTGGGCTTCCCACATACCACGAAGTTTCCCGTTCGGGGCCGCCACACGATCCGGTTTTCACCATCGAGGTCTCAATCGAGGGTGGGGCGCCGGTAACCGCGACGGGAAATTCCAAGCGGGTCGCCGAACAAGCCGCCGCCGCCGTGTTACTCGATCAACTTCAGGACCAAAAATGACCGACCAAACCGAAACAAAGTGTGGATTTATGGCGATCCTGGGCGCCCCGAACGTCGGTAAATCGACACTCGTCAACAGGCTGGTCGGCGCCAAGGTTTCCATCGTTTCGCCGAAAGTGCAAACGACGCGAACCCGCGTGCTTGGCATTTGCCTGGAGCAGGCGACGCAATTGATCTTCATCGATACGCCCGGCGTGTTCGCCCCCAAACGCCGGCTGGACCGGGCCATGGTGGCTTCCGCCTGGGGCGGCGCCGCCGATGCGGACAGCGTCCTGCTGATGATCGATGCGAAGCGGGGTATCGATGCGGATTCAAGAATTATTCTCGAAAAATTGCGCGATCAGGAAAAGAAGGCGCTGCTGGTCATCAACAAGATTGACCTGATCGACAAACAAAAATTGCTGGCGTTAGCCGAGTCGCTGAATGAATCGGGGTCGTTTACCGATATATTCATGATTTCCGCCGAAACCGGCGATGGCGTCGATGACTTGCTGGCCAGGCTGGTCGAAATGGCGCCACCCGGTCCGTGGATGTTTCCCGAAGACCAGATTTCCGACATGCCATCCCGGTTGCTGGCCGCCGAAATCACCCGCGAGAAGGTGTTTTTGCAATTACACCAGGAACTGCCCTATGCCATCACCGTCGAGACCGAGGGGTGGGAGGAACGCACCGACGGTTCGGTCACTATCAGCCAGGTCATCTATGTCGAAAAGCCCGGACAAAAGGGCATCGTGCTGGGCAAGGGCGGCAGTAAAATAAAATCCATCGGTGAATCTTCGCGTCATGAACTGGAAGACCTGTTCGAGCGCCGGGTGCACGTGAAATTGTTCGTTAAAGTGCGGGCGAGTTGGGGAGATGATCCGGAACGTTTCCGGGATTGGGGACTGGATTTCAACGCCTGATTGAAAGGCGATCAGTTTTCTTCGTTTTGCTTTTTTTCTTCAAATAACGCCATCGCCTTGTCGTCTATACGGGCCAGCCCGGATTTCCGCCGGTCGACTTTTTGTTCGGCTTTCCATTTCTCGCTACGGTCAATAGCGGCAAGCCATTCATCGGGTTCTTCGTCGGGGTCCAGGACATCGGTATCCCGGTAAGGCCAGGTCAGCTTGTGAACATTCAAATCACTGGTGTCGGTCTCGCCATCATCTTCATGTTTATCGAACGACAGGGCGATAACTTGCTGGATCAAGGTTCCGGTGACGGTACGAAGCAGTCGCGGGTCATGGATGTACTGCCGGCTATACATGATTTTTTGAATGCCCGAATTGTTAAAGCGAATGAAGTCAAACAAAAGTTCGACGAAATCATCCGGGTCCAGATAGATCGGGGTATCGGGAATGACATCTTTGAGGATGGTAAAGATGATATTCCCCTGCTGCTCGAAGCGTTTGTCCTGTTCCATTTGCGCAATGACGCCCTGGAAATAATCCAGACGAGTCTTCTCGAGGGCCGCCATCGTTTTCTCGATGATTTTTCTGTGCAATGTGGCTCTCCGTCGGAAACAGTGTCTCGAATCTGAAAAATGTGAACCGGTCGATCATTGTATGTGTAAAATCCATGCCATGGAATGGACTGATGAGGGAATCGTGTTATCGGCGCGCAAGCATGGCGAATCGTCGGCCATTGTCACGCTGCTAACACGTAATCACGGCGTCCATTCGGGCCTGGTCAGGGGCGGGGCGGGAAAGCGCCGGCGCGGCGACCTGCAACCGGGAAACGCCGTCGGCGCCCGCTGGCGCGCCCGTCTGGCCGAACATTTAGGCGCCTATACCTGCGAGTTGAGCCAGGCCCATGCGGCCCTGGTCCTGGACACACCCGATGCCCTGGCGGCGCTTAGCGCCGCCCTCGGCGTGGTCGAAACATCCTTGCCCGAACGCGAATCCCACCCCCAGATATTCGACGGCCTGACCATATTGCTCGGCGCCATCGGCGGTGCCGGGGACTGGGCTTCGGCCTATGTAAAATGGGAACTGGGTTTGCTCGGCGAGTTGGGTTTCGGCCTCGATTTCAGCAGTTGCGCGGCGACGGGTGACGTCGAAAACCTGATCTACGTATCGCCGAAATCAGGGCGTGCCGTTTCCGCCGCGGCGGCGCAACCCTACCTTAAATCGATGTTGCCTCTGCCGCCGTTCCTGCTCGCCGCCGGCGCCGGTGGTTCCATCGGAGATGTATCGACGGGGCTTGCCCTGACCGGATATTTTCTTAAACGCCACGTCTATGGTCATTTGTCGGATGGAAAATTGCCGGCGTCCCGGCAACGCTTCGCTGACCGGATCAGGCGGCAGGCAAATGCCGGTAACAATACTTCGTGAAGGGACATATATGCCTATGGTGTGTATGCTAGATGTCGCATATAATCCGAATATCCATTTGTCGGGGGCGCAGTAATGATAATTCGTCTGTTCGCGTGTCTAGCCATCGTATTTGCGCTCGCCCTGCACCCGCCGGCGGCCTACGCGGAATTTCGCGTCGAAAGCATAGACAATAATTTTCCCGATGAAATCCAGGCCGCCACGGCGGAAGGAAAAAATCTGGTGCTGTTCTTTCATCAGGCCGGCTGCCCCTATTGCGACAAGATGCGGGCACGGGTGCTGCCCTCGAAGAAAGTTTACGACTACTTCGATACGCGTTTCGTTATGATCGAAAGCAATATCCGCGGCAACCTGGATGTGGTCATGCATGACGGAACCCCGGGAACGGAACGTGACCTGGCGAAAAAGCTCAGGGTGCGGGCGACACCGGTTTTCGTGTTTTTCGATGAACACGGCAAGGTCGCCCTGCGGACTACCGGATTTTTGAGCGTCGATCAGTTCTACCTGGCCGGAAAGTTTGTCAGTGACGACGTCTACAAGACGAAAAAATCATTTTTCCGATATATTCAGGACCAAAAATGATCTTTCGTCCGGTTTATTTTCGCGCCATTGCCGTCATCGCGACGGTCTTCATCGGGCTCGGCGCCGGTAATCCGGTGACGGCTCAGGATGCCGGCGGAAAGCCGCAACCTACGATTAAGGAAATCCTGCAACTGATTGAAAAAAATGGCAGTTTTTCAATCAACGCGGCCGTCGCCGATATCGGAATTGCGATCGCGCGCCGGGATGCGGCGGTGGCGGCGCTGTATCCCCGGCTGACCCTGTCGGCGACCGGTCGGGTGTTTCGCTCGTCCGACGAGGCCTATGGCGACGAACACAAAGATGTTTATGGCGATCTGGAAGTCGTGCAGCCGATTTACGATTTTGGCAAGACGTCATCGGCCATCGAGGCGGCGACCAAAGACACGGCGGCGGCCACCGATCTTTTGATTTCGGCCCGCAATACGGTGCTGATTGAAGGCATGGCGCTGTATTTCGATTTGCATGCGTCCGAACTGGAAATGCGATCTTTGTACGAGGCCCATTCGTCGGCCTATGTCCACTGGGAACGATCAAAAGAACGGCTCACATTGGGCCAGGCCAGCCCGCTTGATGTCGCCGAAACGTTGACCCTGGTCGAACAGACCCGCCTTGAATATTACCGCGAACGCAATCACAACATCGCCCTGCGCCTGCGTCTGGAAGAATTGACCGGCAGCTTTATCGATGAAGAACTTTTCTCGCCGCCGAAACCACCCCTGAAAAGTCCACCGGAAATGGACCGGATTAAATTTGCCGAGGTCGTCGCCCTCAGCAATCCGGAATTGACGTCGCTGATCAAACAGGCCGATGCAAAGGGAATATTGCGCGACGGCGTGGGCAACCTGCCCAGCCTGGAGGCCTATGGAAACGTCGGAAAAACCAGCAACGAATTACGCGGTCGCAAAGATTACGCGGTCGGCGCCCGGCTTTCCTGGCCCCTGTTCGATGGCGGTATAAATCAATCGAAACGCTCGCAACTTGCCGCCGAGGAAAGCCGGATAAATGCGGCGATCGGTCAAAAACGCTCGCAGTTGCGAATTCGGGCCCACGAGGCGTTGTTGGAAATCCAGAATTCCTATCAACAGGTCGTCGCGGCCCGGGCCAAGCTGGATTATGCCAGCCGTAACCTGCTGATGCGGCAGCAATTGTATCAGCAAGACCGCGTCGCCGACCTGGGCCGGGCGATGATTGAAAATACCGGCGCCGAAGCCGGCGTGGTGCGGGCGACGGGCCTGTATTTTCTCGACCTTGCCCATATTTCGGTACTGCTGGGGCAACATCCCGGCAAGGCGCTGGAGGACGATTTTCTGACCACGCTGTTTGATAATTCCGCTGAACCGGTCGAACAATACATCCCCAAAACGGGCAGCGGTTTCGGCCAGGAAGATCAAGACAAGACCAATAGAAAGTTAGAGTGACGGGAACGACCATGAAACGGATCACACATTTTGCCAATGCCCTGCCGCGCCTGCAGATACTGTTCGCGGTCGTTCTGACATTTTCCGCACCGGCATCGGCGGCCGAGCGGGCGCTTTCTTTCGCCGTGCCCGGCGTCATCGCCGACATAAAAGCGAAGGTCGGCGCGCCGGTGCAAAAGGGGGCGATCCTGGCTGTCCTCGATCTACAGCCGATTATGGCCAGCAGGAAGGCCAGCCGGGTCCGGGTCGAGGCGGCGGTCATCAAGAACGAATTGATGGCCCGGCGCCTGGTCCAGACCGAGCAGCTTTTTGATTCACTTTCCGCCTCTGTTGAAGATGTCGAAGATGCCAAAACGGCGGCGGCGATAGCGATATCCGCGCTTGAAGACGCCAGGGCCCACGCCGCCATCGTCGAGTGGACTTACCAGAGATCGACCCTGCGGGCGCCCTTTGGCGGCACCGTGGCGGCAATTCCCGGCTATCCGGGCATGGTCATTCCGGAAAATATCATCGTCCCCGTGGTGGTTGTCAGGGTTCCCTGAGGCGATTTTTCGCGAAATTTTCCACACTACTATTTGATTGCCGCCCGGCATCGGATACTATATCTGGTAGTCTGACCCGCATTTGGAAAATTTTATGAGCAAAACCGCCGCATCCGAAGGAATCGGAGAAATTCGTGACGCCCGGCTCGCCGACGCCCTTGGCGAGCGCTATCTGAGTTATGCCCTGTCGACCATCATGGCGCGGTCGCTGCCCGATGTGCGGGATGGATTGAAACCGGTTCATCGGCGGCTGCTGTATGCCATGCAACAGCTGAAGCTTGATCCCGCCACCGGTTACAAGAAGTGCGCCCGCGTGGTCGGCGATGTTATCGGCAAATATCACCCCCACGGTGATGTCGCCGTCTACGACACCATGGTCCGCCTGGCCCAGGAATTTGCCGTGCGGTATCCGCTGGTCGACGGCCAGGGAAATTTCGGCAATATCGATGGCGACAACGCCGCCGCCATGCGCTACACGGAATCCAGGCTGACCCGGGTGGCGATGGCGCTGCTTGAAGGAATTAACGAAGATGCGGTCAATTTTCGGGAAACCTATGACGGCGAGGATTCCGAACCCGTTGTCTTGCCGGCCCGTATTCCCAACCTGCTGGCCAACGGTGCGGCCGGTATTGCCGTCGGCATGGCGACCTGCATCCCGCCGCACAATATCGGTGAACTGACAACGGCGCTGATCCACCTGATCAAGCATCCGAACGTCACATTTTCAAAGCTGGCCGAGATGATTCCTGGTCCGGATTTTCCGACCGGCGGATTACTGGTCGAGCCGGCAACAAGCATTGTCGAGGCCTATAAAACGGGTCGCGGAGGCTTCCGGTTGCGGGCCCGCTGGCGCGTCGAAAAGCTCGGTCACGGACAATATCAGATCGACATCTATGAAATTCCCTACCAGGTTCAAAAGTCCCGGCTGATTGAACGGATCGCCGAGCTGATGACGCTGCGAAAATTGCCCATGCTGGCCGATATTCGCGATGAATCCGCCGACGATTTACGCATCGTCCTGGAACCGAAAAACAGGACCATTGAGCCCGAAATACTGATGGAGCACCTGTTCAGGCAAACCGACATGGAAATCCGTTTCGGCCTGAACATGAACGTGCTGGACGCCAACAATGTGCCCCGCGTGATGAACCTGCGCGAAGTCCTGCAGGCGTTTCTCGACCATCGTCACGAGGTCCTGGTCCGGCGCTCGCAATACCGTCTCGACAAGATCGAACACCGGCTGGAAATTCTCGGCGGTTTCCTGATCGCCTTCCTCAATCTTGACGATGTCATTCGCATTATCCGCGAAGAAGATGACGCCAAGGCCGAATTGATCCGGTTTTTCAAGTTAAGCGATGTCCAGGTGGAAGCCATCCTGAATATGCGATTGCGGCAATTACGCAAGCTTGAAGAAATCGAAATCAGGAAGGAGGACACGCTTCTCAACGCCGAGAAAAAGACCCTCAAATCATTGCTTGGCAGCGATGACAAACGCTGGAAAACCATTGCCGATGAACTTGCCGAGGCCAAAAAGGAGTTCGGGATAAAAACCGGACTGGGCAAACGACGGACGGAAATCGGCGAGCCGCCAACGGCGGTCATCGTGCCCCTGGAAGCCATGATCGAGCGCGAACCGGTGACCATCGTTTGCTCGGACAAAGGCTGGATTCGCGCCATCAGGGGCCATGTCACCGACGACGGCGAGTTGAAATACAAGGAAGGCGATGGGGGCAAATTCAGCTTGCACGCCCAGACCACAGACAAGCTGGTAATTTTCGCCACCAATGGCCGCTTCTACACAATCGGCTGCGACAGGCTGCCCGGCGGCAGGGGCCATGGCGAGCCGTTGCGGCTGATGATCGACCTGGGCAATGAACACGAACCGGTGGCCATGTTTGTCCACAATGCCGGGGCGCGGTTGCTGGTCGCCTCCGATGCCGGGCGCGGGTTCGTGGTCGAACAGAACGACGTCATCGCCCAGACCAAGAACGGCAAGCAGATTTTGAACCTGAGCGCCGGTGAAGAGGCTGCTGTCGCCTGCCATATCGGCGCCGATGACGACCATGTGGCCGTCGTCGGCCAGAATCGCAAGCTGTTGATTTTCCCGCTGACCGACCTGCCGGCCATGGCTCGTGGACGCGGCAACATTTTGCAACGCTACGCCAAGGGTGGGCTGGCCGACGCCAAGACCATCAAGCTGGCCGAAGGCCTGACTTGGAAAAGCGGCGAGCGGACCCGTACCGAAACCGAAATCGCCGCCTGGGTCGGCAAGCGCGCCCAGACCGGTCAGAAGGTGCCGCGCGGTTTTCCGACGTCGGGAAAATTCTAGCCAAATATGACCGTCGGCAGCCAGGTCGCAACCGCCGGGAATATGGCCAGCGTCAGCAATCCCAGCAATTGGATTATGATGAACGGCACGACACCGCGATAGATTTGCATGGTCGTAACTTCCCGTGGCGCGACCCCGCGCAGATAGAACAGGGCGAACCCGAAGGGTGGTGTCAGGAACGACGTTTGCAGGTTCATCGCCATCATTACGCCGAGCCAGACCGGGTTGATATCCATTTTCAGCAGAACCGGTGCGACGATGGGAACGACGACGAAGGTAATCTCGATAAAATCAAGGAAGAAACCAAGGAGGAACATCACGGCCATGACGGCTAGTATAGCCCCCCACTTGCCGCCGGGAATGTTGCTGAGAATTTCGTGGACGAAGTCGTCGCCGCCGAAACCCCTGAATACCAGCGAGAACACGGATGCACCGATCAGGATGACGAAAACCATGGCGGAAATCTGCATGGTCGAGCGCATGACTTCGACCAGAACGGGGGTGCCGGATTCTTCTATAAGGGTCGTGTAAACCCGCATCAGGCTGGTCCACAAGCCGAATGCGAGGACTGCCGCGCATACACCGGCGGCAATCATGCCGGCCATATCGGCGGCGGGAATTTCGTTTCGTGAAACCCGCAAGTCCATGGTGTTGGCCAAAATCAACATGATGATCAACGCCAGCCCCGACAATTGTATCGCCCTGCCACGCCGTTCATTAAGCCTTAGTCCGGCCAGCATGAGTGAGCCGACGGCGCCAACGGCGGCGGCTTCGGTAGGCGTGGCGATGCCCGCCAGAATTGATCCCAATACGGAAACGATCAGCACGATGGGTGGAATAAGCGCATGGGCGATGCGCCAACCAATCCCATCAACATCAAGTTCCTCGGCCGGTATAGCCGGTGACGTTTCAGGTTTCACGAGTGCCATCAGAATCTGATAGCAGATATACATCCCGACCAACGTCAGCCCCGGCAACAGGGCGCCGGCGAATAAGTCGCCGACGGATACCGGGTCCGGCGACCAGTTGCCGATTTCACGCTGCGCATCGATATAGGCATTGGAAATCTGATCGCCCAGCAACACCAGGACAATTGAGGGCGGGATTATCTGCCCCAACGTACCCGAGGCGCAGATGGTTCCGCACGACAACGACGGCGAATAGCCGCGCTTGAGCATGGTCGGCAGGCTCATCAATCCCATGGTCACCACGGTGGCGCCGACGATGCCGGTCGAGGCAGCCAGCAAGGCGCCAACAATGGTCACCGATATCCCGAGACCGCCGCGCAACTTGCCAAACAGCATGCCCATGCTGTCGAGAAGTTCTTCCGCCACCTTGGAGCGTTCCAGCATCACCCCCATAAACACGAACAGCGGCACAGCGACCAGAATTTCATTGGTCATGGCGTTGCCGAATATGCGCGACGGCAGGGCGCCAAACAGTGAAAAGTCGAAATTTCCGAAAAACCAGCCCAAGCCGGCAAATAGCAAACCGGTCCCGGCGAGGGTGAAAGCGACCGGGTAACCAATCATCAGGATGCCGCAGACAACGACGAACATCATGACGCACAGGATTTCATTGAGCACCATGGTCTAGACCCGCCCTTCGCCGCTTGTCGGTGTTTTCCGGGTATAACCCACGAGGAACAAAAACGATTTGGCCGCCGATGAAAGTCCCTGCAGTATGAGCAATCCGGTAAAAATCCAGATGGTAGACTTCAGCAGGAAAACGGCAGGAATGCCGCTGGTTTCGCGGGAACCTTCCAACGACCCCCAGGTCGTTAGAATATATTGATATGATGCCCAACTGATCAGGATGCAAACAGGCAACAACAGGAAAAGTGATCCGAACAGGTCGATGATTGCTTTTTTCCGGGGAGTAGCCTCGCGATAAAAGATATCGACCCGCACATGACCTTCGTGGAGCAGGGTATACCCGGCGCCGACCATAAACAGAATACCATGCAGGTAGACAACCGATTCCTGCATCATGATCGAACCGAGGCCAAAAATATATCGCATGACGACGACAGTGAACTGCATCAGAACCATGACAATGGCGGCCCATGCGATATAACTGCCTACTTTTTCGTTGAGCCCATCAAAGGCGCGAGCGGTCTTTTCAAGAAACTTCAAAATCATACTTCCAGGTTTGGTGGGTCGTAAACAAACAGGTCCGCACCCCTGAAGGTGCGGACCCGATTATACGAACTTGCCTTTCAGATTAATACTTGAAAGGCAGCAAGCGAGAGTTGAAGTAAGCCTGTTCAGACAGCTTCGACCAGCCGATCGCCTTGGCGCGGAAATCGAGATAGCTATCCAGGATTTTCTTGCCGATGGCATCGACGTCGCCGACTTCCCGGACGACAAGACCGGATTGTTTGCCAATCTCGTTCATCACCGGATCAGGCATTTTGCGCAACTGAACGCCATGCTTGTTGATCAGCGTCGCCAGCGCGTCGCCGTTCTTGGCATTGAATTCCGAATACGAGCGATTGTTTTCGGCGTGGCAACAGGCCTCAATCATCGCCTGTTCGGCGGGCGAGAAGCTGTCCCACACACCCTTGTTCATGCCACAGGCCAGGGTCGAACCGGGCTCATGGAAGCCAGGCCAGTAGTAGTATTTGGTGATCTTGTAGAAACCGAAGGCCAGATCGTTCCACGGCCCGACCCATTCAGTGGCATCGATGGCGCCCGATTGCAGGGCCGGGAAGATTTCGCCACCCGGCAGTGTAACAGCGGCGGCGCCGATCCGGCGCAGCACTTCGCCACCCAGGCCCGGCATACGAATTTTCAGGCCCTTGTAATCTTCAAGGCTGTTGACTTCCTTGTTGAACCAACCGCCCATCTGAACGCCCGTGTTACCGGCGGCCAATGATTTCAGGTTAAATCCGGCGGCCAGTTCGTCCCACAATTGCTGTCCGCCACCATAATTCAACCAGGCATCGATTTCGTTTGCGGTAAAGCCATAGGGAACGGCGGTAAAGAAGTTGAACGCCTTGTGCTTGCCTTGCCAGTAATATTCGGCGGCGTGGTACATATCGGCGGTGCCACTGGAAACCGCATCAAAACTTTCAAACGGCGGCACAAGTTCGCCGGCGGCATATAGTTTGACCGTCAGCTTGCCACCGGATGCGGCGGTGATTGAATCGGCTAATCTTTGCGCACCAGTTCCCAATCCCGGAAAATTCTTCGGCCAAGTGGTGACCATTTTCAGTTCGCGCATGCCCTGGGCGATGGCGGGTGCCGATAGGGCAGAAGCGGCGGCCCCGGCAACACCGGCGGCGGCTGCGCTTTTGATAAATTGACGACGTTTCATGAATTTCTCTCCCTGTTTAAATTGTTATTTGTCGACGATACAGTATCCGTTCAGGCGTGGCGACAATTTCTTGTCGTACTTGTCCGAATTTTACTTACTTTTTATGGCCTGCCAACCGGAAGCTGTAAATCCTTCAAGGGGCTTGTACGACGCCTTGTAGGACATCTTGCCGCACCCTTCAATCCAGAATCCCAGATAAACATAGTCCATGTCCAGTTCTCTGGCCTGATTTACCAGCCACAGAATCATGTATGTCCCGAGGCTTCGCCTGGAATCAAGGTCCGGATCGTAAAAACTGTAAAGGGCTGATAAGCCGTCGGAAAGCACGTCGATCAGGCAGCAACCGACCAAATTTTCGTGGTCGTCACGAAATTCGACGACCCTGGTATCGACGTTGGTCTCTTCCACCAGGGCCCGGTAATCGTCGCCGTTCATTTTTTCCATGTCGCCGCCGGCATGGCGTGAAGCCTGATAGGCGGAAAACAGGACAAACTGTTCTTCGCTGGCGCTGGCCGCCGTTATCGCGGCGTGCAATCCGTCGTTGCGATTGATAATCCGCCGTTGCGATTTCGAAGCCTTGAATTGATCGACCGGAATACGAACGGCGACACAGGCGTCACAATCCGGACAAGAGGGTACGTAGGCGATGCCGTGCGAACGCCTGAAACCGGCATGGGTCAATACATCATGCAGGGTGTTGGCGTCCCGGCCCAGCAGTTCGGTGACGACGCGTCGTTCGATTCGTTCCGGGAAATACGGACAGGGCAGGGGCGCCGTGGTGAAGAAAAACCGCGCACTGGATGGGGGCGAATGTCTCATTAACTCGGTAAATCCAATATCAAAGACGTCAGGCCTACTTCTGGACTTCGTTACCGATACCAGATTGTACCGGTTCGGGCAAAGGCGCGGCTTTGGCGGCCGCTTCAGGCTGGGTCGGTTCCCGGGGAGCCGTTTGGTCTTGTTCGCCGGGCGGCGTGACTGCTTTGGCCGGCGGTGTTTGCACACTGGTGCCGCGCAACAGGACAATCGACAAGCGCCTGTTTCGGGCGTTGGTCGGGTCTTCGGGCATAAGCGGTTCGGTGGCGGCGCGGCTGACGATACGGGCGATCCGTTCTTCCGGAATATGCAGGTTTTTCAAGACCCTTCGGGCATTGTTGGCCCGGTCGGCCGACAGTTCCCAGTTGCTGTAGCCTGCTTCATTAACGAACTTGGTGGCGTCGGTATGGCCCGAAATGGCTATTTGCTGCGGCATTTCATTGATCACCTTGGCCACCAGTTCCAGCACTTTCCGGGTATGAAGATACATTTCCGATCCGCCGCTGGGGAACATGGCCAGCCCTTCCTGGTCGACCAGTTGTATGCGCAGGCCTTCGGGCGTGTTGTCGATCAACAGGCTGTCGGCTAGTTGCTTGAGTTGTGGAATGCCTTGAATGGCTTTATTGAGGGCGTCCTCGGCTTCCTCAAATTGCGCCTCTTCCTTTTTCGCCTGTACTTCTTCGAGTTGCTCTTCGGTGGCGCCGGCATCCTCATTGGTTTCCAAGTCCGTGGCGCCGGATTTCGGCGGCGGCAGGTCGACGGTGACACTGGGGCGGGATGCCGATTGTTCCATCACGCCTTCTTCACCGAGGGTTTTGCCGCTGAGAATATCGCCGGCTCCACTCGTACTCTTGGATGTCGAGACCGGCGCAAAGTAATTGGAAATCCCCTCAAGCTGTTCCTGGGTAACGGAATTAAGCAGCCATAACAGCAAAAAGAACGCCATCATCGCGGTCACGAAATCGGCATAGGCGATCTTCCAGGCGCCGCCGCCATGGCCGCCGCCGCCTTTCTTGACTTTCTTGATGATGATGGGTTGGAGTTGATCTGCCATTTGAATACGCTCTACGTCGCGCTGGGCAACTCGTTTATCATTTCTTCGACTTCGGCGAAGGATGGCCGGTACTTGCCGTGCAGGTTTTTACGGGCAAATTCGATTGAAACCTGCGGCGCATAGCCCTGCATATGGGCCAGCAAGCCGGCCCTGATACAATTGAAATACTGGGCATCGGTCGCGAAACTCATGGTCACCGACTGGGCAATGGGCGCCAAAAAGCCATAGGAAATAAGGATACCACTGAAGGTGCCGACCAGGGCGGCGCCAATCAGATGGCCCAATATCTCCGGCGGTTCGGTGATCGAGCCCATGGTATGAATAACACCCAGCACGGCGGCGACAATGCCCAGCGCCGGGGTCGCATCGGCCATGCCTTGCAGGGCGGCGGCGGTCAGATGATCTTCTTCGTGATGCAGTTCCAGTTCGGTATCGATAACTTCCGCGACCTCATGGGCGTTACTGGTGCCCAGCGTCAGCATGCGCAGGTAATCGCACAGGAACTCGACCGAATGATGATCGCCGCTGAAGATCGGAAAGTTCTGAAATAGCGAGCTGTCGTCAGGGTTTTCGACGTGGGCTTCCAGCGCCAGGTCACCCTTGCTCTTGGCCAGCTTGAAAATGGAATAGAGGACTCCCAGAAGTTCCATGTAGTCTTCGGGTTTCCTTGTCGGTCCCTTGACAAAAGTTCCCAGCGCCGCCCCGCAACGGCCGAGCAACGGCGCGTTACCGGCCAGGAAAGCGCCAATCGCGCCACCAAAAATGATCAGGAATTCCAGCGGTTGCCACAGCACGTCCAGGTGCCCGCCGGCGGCGACATAGCCACCGATCACAGAACCCATAACGATGACATAGCCGATGATGGCGAACATTTACGAAATCCCCTCAGAAGCCATTTTTTCTTTTTCCATGGCGCGCAGATGTCCTCGCAATTACTGCACGAAGGTTATAGTTTGCCAGTCCCGGGTTAACAAAAACTTCTCTTTGCCAATCATCAGCAGAATACATACTGCCGCTTTAAAATCTCTTGTGCATATTATCGGATAACCGATTAACGGAGCAAAATAAAATGAAATCAATACCTTTCCTGTGTGAGAGCCGATCGTGAGCATTGATGCGACAAGCTTCCGCGACGCCCTTGGCAGATTCGCGACGGGGGTAACTATTGTCACAGGGATCGCAGAGAACGGCTCCGGCATGGGAATTACCGTGAATTCTTTCGCCTCGGTGTCGCTCGATCCGCCCCTGGTTTTGTTTTGTATTGGTCTTTCGGCGCCCAGTTGCAACGCCTTTGCCAGCGGCGACGCCTTTGCATTAAATGTGCTCTCGCAAGAACAGGAAGCGCTGTCGAATAATTTTGCGACCCCGCTGGATGATAAATTCAAGGGCATCGAATTCGATACCTGGGAATTGGGTTGCCCCATTCTGAAAGACTGTCTGGCTAATATGGAATGCCGCAAGGAAGCCGTGTACGAGGGCGGGGATCATAAAATTATCGTTGGCCGCGTCGAAAAACTGGCGATTTTCGACGCCGGCCATCCGCTGCTTTATTTCCAGGGCAAGTATGCCCGACTGGGGACTGCAAACCACTCGTGAATATGACCGTTCTTAAATTCATCCTGTGCCAGGGTGCGGCGTTTGGGGTCGTTTCCCTGATGTTGGCGCCGCTGGCCGAAAAATTCGACACGCCTGTGCCGCTCATCGCCTGGTTGCCGGTGACGGGGGCGATAGCGGCCATCGCCGGTTGGCGAGTCGGGTTGGTCAAGGGGTGGGCCGTGGCCCAGTTTGGGTTTCCCTTCGCCGTTGCCGGCGCGTTGTGGCTGGGGCTTCCCGGCTATGTCTGGCTTGGGCTTTTCGTGCTGACCCTGATGGTCTACTGGAACAGTTTCCGCGGTGGCGTGCCGTTGTATCTGAGCAACCAGACCACCTGGTCGGCGCTGGCCGGGTTGTTGCCCGATAAACCGGCAGTCAGATTCGTCGATCTGGGGGGCGGAATCGGCGGAACGGCGCTATTTCTAGCCGCCGGTCGTCCGGACGGCGAATTCGTTTCGGTCGAATCGGCGCCCATACCCTATGCCATCTCGTGGTTGCGGAAAATTATATCGGGGCGTTCGAACGTGCGGGTGGTCTATGGCACTTTCTGGAAACAGTCACTGGCGCCCTTCGATGTGGTCTACGCCTTTTTGTCGCCCCGACCGATGCCGGATCTGTACCTCAAGGCCAGGGCGGAAATGCACCAGGGGGCATTATTTATCAGCAATTCATTCGCCGTCCCGGGACAGACGGCGGATGACATCATCGAACTCGATGATCGGCGGCGGACCCGTTTACATATTTGGAAAGTCAATTAATCAAATAGTTATAGAATTTTTATAAGATACAAGGTTATGAATGAAAAGAAATCTCTCGTGTTGTTGCCGGGCCTGCTCCTGGATCAGGCGCTCTGGACTCATCAGGTCGAAACCCTGACCGATCTGGCCGACATATCGGTCGCCGACCTGACTCTCGACGACAGCATCGAGGCCATGGCCGCACGGGTCCTGAACGACGCGCCGGACAGGTTTTCCCTGGCCGGTTTGTCCATGGGCGGATACGTGGCCCAGGAAATCATGCGTCAGGCCCCCGAACGGGTCGAAAGGCTGGCCCTGATCGATACCTCGGCGGACGCCGATACCGACGATCAAAAACAACGCCGGATCGGATTCATAGATCAGGTCAACCATGGCGCCTTCAAAGGCGTGACATCCCGTTTGCTGCCGTTGTTTATCCATGAAGACCGCCTCGGCGATGAGGTTCTGACCACCCGCATCATGGCCATGGCCGAACACGTCGGCAAAGAGGCGTTCGTCAGGCAGCAGAACGCCATTTTGAACAGAAAAAGCGGCCTGGACGACCTGGCCCGGGTCACCTGCCCGGTGCTTGTCATGTGCGGGCGTCAGGATACGCTGACAACGCTGGATCAGCACCGGGCGATGGCGGCGGCGATCCCCGGCGCGGCGCTGGTCATCGTCGAGGATTGCGGTCATCTGGCGCCCTTGGAACGGCCCCGCGCCACCAGCGCGGCAATGCGTTACTGGTTACAGACTCAAGGGAACAAGAATTAATGTCAGGCATCATGATGCCCTACAGGAATATCTGGCCAAAAGTCGCCGATGATGCGTTCATCGCACCAAACGCAACCTTGGTTGGCGATGTCGAAATCGGTTCCGAAACGGGTATCTGGTTTCAATGTGTGCTCAGGGGGGATGTTAACGACATCCGCGTCGGCAAACGGACCAATATTCAGGACGGAACCGTCGTTCACGTGGCGTCACAGACCCAGGGTTGCTATATCGGCGACGATGTCACCATCGGCCACATGGCGTTGATCCATGCCTGCACCCTGGAAGACGGCAGCTTCGTTGGCATGAAGGCGACGGTGATGGACCTGGCCGTGGTCGAGTCCGGCGCCATGGTTGCCGCAGGATCATTGGTGCCGCCGGGGAAAATTGTTAAAAGCGGACAGTTATGGGCCGGAACGCCGGCCCGTATGGTGCGGAAACTTTCGCCTAATGATCTGGAATTAATGCGTCAAACGGGGCCTGATTATGTCAAACTTGCCGAGGAATACCGTCTTTGGATAGCGCGTTCGGAGGATTCGTGAGCACAAAATTGCCGGTCGAGGACCGGAAGCTGATCGATCAGGTGGTGGCCGGCCAGCCCCGTGCCATAGCCAGAATGATGTCTCGCGCCGAGGCCGCGACCCCGGCCGACCGCCGCGCGCTGGCCGAAATTTTCCGCCGCGCCGGCAAGGCCCATGTGATCGGGATTACCGGGGTTCCGGGCAGTGGAAAATCCACGCTGGTGCGTTCGCTGACCCTGGAAATCCGGAAAAGCGGCCGCACCGTCGGAATCGTCGCCGTCGACCCGTCCAGCCCGTTTTCCGGCGGCTCTATCCTGGGCGACCGGGTCCGCATGAATGACCTGACCGGCGATGACGGCGTTTTTATCCGTTCCATGGCGACCGGCGGCGCCCTCGGCGGGTTGGCCCGACCGGCGCTTGATACGGTCGATGTGCTCGATGCCGCAGGGTTCGATGTGGTGCTGATCGAAACCGTCGGCGTCGGCCAGGACGAAGTCGACATTGTCAGCGCCGCCCACACGGTCGTTGTCGTCTCGGCTCCCGGCCTTGGTGACGACATTCAGGCGATCAAGGCGGGCGTCCTGGAAATCGCCGATATCCATGCGGTATCGAAATGCGACCGGGATGACGCCGCCCGAACCGTCGGCGACTTGGAATCTATGCTGACCCTGGGGCGGGGCGACCGGCGGTCTCGGGGCTGGACGCCGCCGGTGGTCCCGACCAGCGCCGAAAAGGGCGCCAAAATCGATGTTTTGCTGAAGGCAATCGACGACCACCTGGTTCATTTGCACGCCAGCGACGAAATGGCCACCCGCCGCCGCCGCATCGCCGAAATGCGTATTTTGAAGGCGGCCGAAGACGAAGTACGGGTACGCCTGCAGCGTCAACGCAAGGGCAAGCTGGCCGGCCTTATCGACCAGACAACCGACCGCGCCCTGACACCGCACGCCGCCGCCCTGCAGTTGCTCGATGGTTTCAGGGAAAATTAACCCTCGGAACGGACCTTGACGTACGCTCCCGGCGCGTCTTCCAGGGCCTTGAGCTTACCGGTGCCGGGTTGCCGGGCCGGGGTGTCTTGCTTGCCGGCGTGCTTCCTGATCCACTTGTCCCAGTCCGGCCACCACGAGCCGGCATGGCTGGTCGCCTTGGTCAGCCAGCTTTCGGGATCCTTGGGCAATTTGTCGTTGGTCCAGAAACAGTACTTTTTCCTGGCCGGCGGGTTGACGACACCGGCGATGTGCCCGGATGCGGCGAGGACGAAACGGACGGGTCCGCTATACAGTGCCGTCGCCGCGTAGGTCGATTTCCAGGGCGCGATGTGATCCTCGCGGCTCGACAATATGTAAACCGGAAGTTTGATCGACCGCAGGTCGATGGCGACACCGCCAAGGTTGATGCCGCCCGGTTCAACAAGTTTGTTGTCCAGGTACATATTGCGCAGATAAAAGCTGTGCACGGCGGCGGGCATGCGGGTCGAATCGGAATTCCAGTACAGCAGGTCGAAGGGGAAGGGTTCCTTGCCCAACAGGTAATTATTGATGACAAAAGACCATATTAAGTCATTATCGCGCATCATATTGAACGTAGTTGCCATTTCAGAGCCTTCGAGATAGCCCCGTTTGCTCATTTTTTCGTCCAGATCGGCGAGTTGATCCTGGTCTACGAAAATGCCCAATTCGCCCGGTTCGGTGAAATCCACCATCGCCGTCAGGAACGTCGCCGATTTGATGCGGGTGTCTTTTTTTACCGCCATATAGGCCAGGGTGGCGGCCAGCAAGGTGCCGCCGATGCAATACCCGATGGCGTTAATTTGCCTCTCGCCGGTCGCAGACTCGATGGCGTCGAGCAATTCCAGGACGCCCTCAAACATATAGTTTTCAAATGTCTTCTCGGCCAACTTCGCATCCGGGTTGACCCACGAGGTGATGAAAACCGTGTGCCCCTGATCGACCGCCCACTTGATCAGGGAATTTTCCGGGCGCAGGTCCAGGATGTAAAATTTGTTGATCCACGGGGTGACGATCAGCAGCGGCGTTTTCAATACCTTGTCCGTGCTCGGCGCGTACTGGATCATCTCGACCAGGTCATTGCGATATATGACCTTGCCCGGGCTGGTCGCGATATTGCGCCCGACCTCGAAGGCGCTGTCATCGGTCATTGAGATATTCAGCTTGCCCTTGCCGCGCTCCAGATCACTGAGCAGATTTTTCAGGCCATCGATGAGGTTTTCACCGCCGGAATCGACGGTTGCCCGCAGAACCTCGGGATTCGTCGCGGCAAAATTGCTTGGCGACAGGGCGTTGACGTACTGGCGGGTATAAAAATTGACTTTCTTCGCGGTCTTGTCATCCAGGCCCTCGACTCCGTGCACGGTATCCTGAAGCCAGTTGGCCGACAGCAGATAGGATTGCTTGATGAAATCGAAAATTTCATTTTCACTCCAGGCCTCGTCACGGAATCTGCGGTCGCCGGCCGCCGGTTCGACTACCGGTTCGGCTTCTTCA